>Ga0272441_10000739_pt1 | contig 72377 bp, 60 predicted proteins | sample SSMProp6N_FD_193582 | JGI IMG/M metagenome (GOLD analysis project Ga0272441, IMG submission 193582) | Marine sediment archaeal communities from Little Sippewissett salt marsh, Falmouth, MA, United States - SSM-Prop-6N | ecosystem: Environmental > Aquatic > Marine > Wetlands > Sediment ...
GGGTGCGATCCAGAATCGTCAGTAGCTGTCGCCGCAGGATCACCCCTGCGGGCGCCGGACAGGCGGGGTAGGGCAGGCTGCGCTGCACCTGCGGCTCGCGTCGCGGCGGGCGGCGTCGCTCCTGAGGCGGCGGCTCTACGCTGCGGGCCGTGAAGGGGTCGTCGGGCATCCCCGATTTCTTGGGGCTGGCCGTCGACAGGACCGCGCCGATCACCAGCAGCACCATGGGCACCAGCCGCCCGACGATGTGGTCAGCGCGTCTCATGGGGCTCCATTCGGCTCAGCACCGCGGCCTCCAGCGCGGCCGCCACGGTGTCGAAGTCCTGGTTGGCATCGAGCGCCTCCACCTTCTGCTCGGGGAGGCGGAGTGCCAGCTCGTCGTATCGCGCGGCCGCCTGCCGCTGAAACTGCATCCTGTCGTAGATTTCCTCTTCCCCACCCCGGCTCCCCCGGCGCTCGGCGGCCACCTCTGGCTCTACACGGAACAGCAGCGTCAGGTCGGGGGCGCGTGCCTCGCGGTTGATCGAGGCCACCCAGTCGAAGTCCAGGCCGATGGACTGATACACCAGGGACGACAGGAGATATCGGTCGCTCAACACGTGCACGCCTTGCCCCAGGAGTGGCTCGATCTCCGTTTGCAGGTGGTGGATGCGGTCGGCGGCGAAGAGCAGGGCCAGGGCAGCCGGATCCGGCGGATCGTTCACCTGGCCCAGGTGCTCTCGGATCAGGCGGCCCACCGGTCCTTGGGAGGGTTCGGCGGTGAGATGGGCTCGTATCTGGCGACGCGTGAGTGTCTCGACCAGCCGGCGGGCTTGGCTGGACGTGCCGGCTCCATCGATTCCCTCGATGGCGATGAAGACGCCTCGGCTCAGGACTCTTTACCGATGGGGCGGTCGGTGTATCGTGTGCCGCCATACTGCTCGACCAGCTCGTCGTCGAACTTGTCGGCGTAGGCGGCCACCCGCTCGATCATCTCCACCACCTCGGAGCGGTCGAGATCTCGCGTGGTCCGATCCGCGGTGATGATGACTCGATCCTGACGCACGGCGAAGGCGCAGGACCAGAGCTGGTCGGCGTTGAGGGAGAGCAGCTTCTCGAAGATCTTGTCCCTCCCGTCCTTCGGTAGGATGATGACCGGAGCGACGACCTGGAAGTAGCCGTATTCGCTTTCTTTGTCTCCAGCAAGGAGGTGGATTCGCACGGACGCCGACCCCTGCCGGAACGCCCAGGCCGGGTGGCCGTCAGCGGTCTTCATCTTCACGTCGTCGGGGGTGAGGTCCTCTTCCTTGAGGTGGCTCTCGACCAAGGTGACAACACGATCCAACTCAGACGTCTGCTTTTCGTTTGGCATGGGTCCCTCCGGTTGTGAGTGGATTAGAGATTACCCAGGCTGAAGCCGAATGCAAGCGTCAGGACCCGGTCACCAATACCTTGATCGCTCAGGCCGCCGATCCATCCCGGCTCGCTTCGTTGCCGGGCGGTTGCATATTCCCGATATGCGCCCTTCCGGCGTCTCACGAGCCGGGCGCCTCGACGCCCTGATCTGACCAACCAATTTGTGCCCGGGTCCTCAGGATCCGCTGAGTTGTTGTCCCGCCGGGTCTTCTCTACGCCGGGACCAGTCGATCGCGGTCGGTGCCATCGAGGATCTCGCCGAACCGCCCATCGCTCTCGAGGGCCTCGAGCAGGTCCGAGATGGCGCCCGCCACCGCGGGGCGCTCTTGGCGACCGGTGAGCAGCAGGTACCGCAGCAGCACGAAGGTGGTCTGCACCACATCGGTGAGGCAGTAGTGCCGGATCTCGTCGATACGACCGGCCCGATGCAGCCCCTCCACCTGGCTCCCGTCCACGCCCATCTTGCCCGGCAGCCCGATGAGGCGGGCGGCGTTGTCCAGGGACGTCATCTTGGCGGCGCCGCGATCGGCCAAGGCGTCGCCGAGATCCAGGTGGCCGTCATCGCTGTATCGGTAGCGCACGTCCCGACGCTGGTAGTACCAGCCCATGGGTATGGCGTTTCTCAGGGAGCGCAAGATGATCACCGGCAGGTCGAAGCCCCGCCCGTTCCAGGTGACGAGGGTTGGCGTCTCCCGCGCCATGAAGTCCGAGAATGCCTTGAGCTGGCCCGCCTCGTCCTGCCCTTCACCTATGATGCCAAGCCGCTCGAAGTGCAGGTCGGGTCCCAGCCAGAGCACTCCGATGGCCACCGGGCGGTGGGCGAAAATGGGCGGGAAGGGCTTCTCCTGCCCCGGGGGAGTGTCCGGCGCCGCATACAGCGAGTCGTCCGGAACGGTTTCGATGTCCATGGTCAAAAAGCCGCCTCGTCGCATGGGCCCTCCGGGGATCAACGCCGGAGCCGCCCGAGGGCGGTCGCCAGCAGCAAGAGCCCCGGCGCCCCCAGGGCCGCCAGGAGCACGATGAGCCAGGCCAGGCCGGGATCCACGCGGGGAGCGGGCGCCAGGTGCATCAGGGCGACCCGGGAGCCCAGGTGCTCCGGCCAGAAGGAGAGCGTCTGGCGGTGGAGCTCGATGGCCCGCCCCTTGCGACCGTTGGCTTCGTGCTGCAGCGCCCGGAGGTAGGTGGCGTCCGCCAGGGCAACCTGGCGGCGGCGGCGAGCGGCCGGCCCGGCCTGCGCACCCTGCAGGTGCGCGGCGCGCTCGTAGAGGGTCGCCGCCTGGACCAGGCGGCCCTCGAGGGCGAGCACCTCTCCCCGCGCCCGCAGCACGGGGAACAGCTTGGCCCGCCGGGCGAAGTCCGGCGCGTTGCGTAGGATCTCCTCGCCGGCGGCGAGGGCACCCTCGACGTCACCCCGTCGGAACCTGCCGAGGGCCTTTTCGAGCTGCAGGTTCCAGCGGTTTGCGCGGAGCCCGTCCTGCTTTGCGAAGAGGAGACGCACCAGCTCCTTGCCCGGTATGGATCGATCGTAGCGTCCGCTGGTGAGGCGCTCCAGCTCCTTGCGCGTCTCCACGATGGCTCGCTCGCGGAAGCTCAGGTACAGCTTCTGCATCCGGGCCGTCTCCTGGCCTCCGGGCAGCTTCAGCCGCCGCACCCGGGCGCGCGGACGGGGCCCTTTGAAGTAGGCCCGGAGAGCCTGCCGCGCGGCCCGTCTCAGATCCAGGTCCGCGTGGTCGGTCAGGCGGATGATTGCGACGACCGCCTCTGCATCGCGGAATCGGCCGTAGGCGGCCAGCAGCAGGAGCTTGAGCCGCTTGTCGGCCGCGCTGAGGGCGTGATCGGGGTTGGCCTCCTGCATGGTGGAGAGCAGATGGAACGAAAAACGTCGCACCAGGAAGCGATTGCGCTGCTTTTTCCAATCCCGCACCCGCAGGCGGCTCAGCTTGAGGAGCCCCGGGACCGCGTAACCACCCAGCCCCCGGATGGCACGTACGACCTCCCACCGGAAGGTGATGCCGTACGGCGCGAAGGCGAAGCGCACCAGGGGCTCGGCAATGCGCAGGTCCCTCATGGCGCCGAGACCGCGGAGGATGCACATGGACTCCAGGAGCGCCACATAGGCCCGTCGGCGCCCGAGATCTGCGGGCGCCGGCTGGGCGATTACGGCGGCCAGCATGTCCTGATCCGCGGGCGACTTCTCCCCGGGCTTCAGCTTCGGTATGTTGAACCACCCGGTGGGTCCCGGCAGGGCGATTTGGGCCCGGGCCAGCAAGATGCGCTGCTTCTCGGTGTGGAGGCGCAGCCTGGCCAAGTGCAGCCGGCGCATGTAGGGGGTGCGTCGGCTCTCGTCGGCTCGAGAGATGGTGGTGCAGGCGGCGCGGCGCACCTTGACGTCGGCGTGGGCAAGCCGAGCCCCGAGGGCGTCGAAGGCGCTGTCGCTCACCGGGCCGGGCGATGGACCGCCCAGCGGCGCCGACATCATCAGCGCCGCCGTCACCATGCCTACGGAGAACATGGGCTTGGGGATAGCACCGGGCTCAGGGGAAGTCAAAAGGACGGGAGAACGCCGTGTAGATTTTGTGAATCGAGACCCTTGGCTCCTGGCTTCCGGTGCCCGGATCTGCTTTGGGTGTTTTTTCACAAAAGGTAGACGGATTGGTTACATTTGTGTACATAATGTAGGCACAAAGAACACATGTAGGGAAATACAGCATAGATACAAATATGCCAATACTGTATCCAGTATATTTGGGTTTTGTTAGGATAATGTAAATGGCGTTGCAAGGACTGGAGCCCCTATCATCCAAATAGTGATTGGCTCTTTAGGATGGGTGCTCACCTGTGAGGTGGGGAGTGATGTCGAAGCGCATATTCGGCCGTTAAGGACAGTTATTTGAGGCGTTGTGTATCACTTGTTGAAAGCCGCCTTTCTTTTTGGACAATTTACGTGTATGCAGTCAGTGGCAAAAAAAAAGTCGATAAGGCAATAAAAAATATCACCCACTATGTTGAATAACAATTATAGATATAAACAAATGGAGCTCACCTGCGGCCTCGGGTGAGGTTGCAGGCGCCCGGGGTGTGGGTGATCTGGCCGGTCGCGGTGATGCGGCTGCCTTTCTGGAAGAGGAGCCGGTCCTTGTTTCGGGCGAGGCAATGTTCCTGGATGGAGAGGCGGCCGCCGATCACGTCGACCTGGAAGTAGTTGTAGCGGACCGTGCGAACGCCGCCCTTCCAGAACCGCTCGGGGGGCTGGCCGGGCTTGCCCTCGTGGCAGGCTCGGGGGCCGTGGTGCAGGTGCTGGGGGGCGCCTCCTCCGCCGGCCACCAGCACCAGCACACCACCTGAGAGGTAGACTTCCGTGGTGTGGTTGTGTCCGCTGAAGGCGATGACGTTCACCCGAGGGTTGCTCTTCTTGAAGGAGCGCAGGCGTGTGAGCGGATCGTGCTTCACGCCCAGGGGTGGGTGGCTCGAGCAGGAGAAGGACGGCTTGTGGTACTGCACGAAAACGTGCCTCACGCCCTGGGTGGCGCCAAGGGCCAAGACACGGTCCATCCAGCGCATCTGGGTTTCGAAGGAGGCGCGCACGCAGAGCCAGGAGCGGTCCGCGCGCTCGAAGTCCGCGCGGGTTCCGCCGCGGGGATAGCCGCCCGTGCACAGGTTCACGAAAAGAGACCGCCCGACGCGAAAGGCATAGTAGTGCGGGTGCACGCTTCGTCCCTGGGACTGGACCCGCAGATGAGGGAAGGCGCGAAAGAACTGTGGAAAGGGAGGCGGCTCGCCGGCTCGGCGCCAGGCATCGTGGTTGCCGATGATGGGGAACACCCGGCTCGGGTCGACCTGGGCGAGGAACACCCGCCGCACCCAATCCCAGTCCTTGGGGCAGGAACCGCGGTAGACGAGATCGCCGGTGAAGAGGCTGAACTGTGCCCTGTCCGCGCCCGTCGTGGCGGTGGTCGGGCGCAGGCGATCGGTCACGGCGCCCAGGACGAGCGCAGGGGCCTGGGCGACGAGCGCGCAGTCCTCGGTGGCCTTGGCGGCGTCGGGCACAAGGAGCACCCGGCAGCGCTTGCGGTGCTTTCTGTTCGGGTCGCACCGGCAGCGCTCCGCCCGGGAGTCGCCGAACACCAGGAATCGGATCCTCTCGGGGTCGGGCACCAGGCGCGCCGGGAGGCTCAGCATCCGTTCGAGCCGGGTGGGGGCCACAGCGGCTGCGTCCCGGACAGGCCGCGGGGAAGGGGAGGGCGCTCGATGGGGTGACATTGACTCCGGTGGGGACACCGGTGACTCCGGGGATTTGGAGCAGCCGGCTCCAACCACGAGCATCAGCGGGAACAGGTAGGTGAGCGTGCAGCGGCGCATGGGGCTTCGGGAGCTGGACCAGGCGAAGCCGTCTTGCCGTTTCCAGTAGGTCGATTTGTACCACATGGGCGGTCCAGGTGGCACCCAGAGACGTCGCGCGAGCCCCGTGGTACAGTGCCGACTCGATGCTACCGAAGGGACATCGAAGCCACATCACACAGGCCGTCGGGCGGGCCTGGGTGCTGTACGGCGTGGTGCTGTTCGGCGTGGTCGTCGAGGTCGGCCTGGGGCTGTACGTGTATCAGCAGCTCGGGAGGTCCGCGCGCTGGAGCCAGAGCGCCATTGTCTGGACAGTGTCTCTGGTGCTGCTGGCCGGAGCAGAGGCGGTCGCGGGGCTGTTGGTGCATCGGTGGCTCATCCACCCGGCCTCGCTCCTGCGGCGGCTGCGGGCGTCGCTGAAGCGGGAGGGGTTGGGGGACCAGGTTCCACTCGAGCTGCTCACCGTGGTGGCCGTGCGGGCCGTGTTCTTTTCCGACGTCGTGGCATGGATCCTGATGCAGTTCATCACCATCTACGGGCTGATCCTGGTGGTGATCACCGGTCGCCTCTGGCTCGTGATGGTCTTCGCCGTGGCGTCGGTGCTTCTGCTCACGCGCGTCGCACCCTCGGGCGCGAAGATCGAGCGCCTCGTCGAAGACCTCCGAGACCTGGCCTGACTCGGGTCGAGGGCGCCGTGGGTGCTGTGGGCGGTGGTGTGTGCGGCGGGCGGGGGCTCAGGGGACGGGGGTGAGCACCACGCGGCGAACCGAATCCGACTCGGCGCTCACGGTGGAGTCCATCACCACGGTGACCGTGCCTTCGAGGCAGTAGCGTCCGTGCAGGTCGAGCTGGAGCGCCCCGGAGCTGTCACGTTGCATGATGTAGGCCGTGTAGGTCTGACCCGCGGACGTCACCTCCACCAGGGCGCCGGCGGGGTTCCGATTGGCCGTGTGACGCCCCTCGACGAAGACGTCGTACTCCCCGCGGCCCACCGTGAAGGTGAAGGTGGCGCTGCCCATGCCCGATCCGGCGGAGTACTGGCTGTCGCAGGCCTCGTGCTCGGGGAACTGGGCGGTGTAGGCGTAGTCGTAGCAGGTCAGCACCCAGGCCGAGCGGTTGAACCAGGTGGCGAGGTTGTAGTGCTGCTCCTGGTAGGTGGGCGGGTCAAGCGGATCCACCGGACAGGTGGGGTTGGGGTTGGTCCCCTGGCACTCGCACCAGTCGGAGAGGTGTCCGTTCACGTCGTTGCACCCCAGCACGGTCTGCGGCTCCTGCTGACACCCCGGCTCTCCGCCGTAGCGCGCGCTGCACTGCAGCCCGGCCGCCGCGCAGAAGGCCACGCAGCCCTCGCCGTTGGTGAACACGCCGGCGCAGAAGTCGGGCCCCGAGGCGCACAGCTCGAAGGTCGGGTGGTTGGCGATGCCAGAGCAGTCCACCACCGTCGTTTCGCAGGTGCCCGCCTGGCAGGTCTCGCCCGGGGGGCAGTCGCCGCAGTCCAGGGTGGCGCCGCAACCGTCGTCCCAAGGGCCGCACTCGTGGCCCCCAGACGCGCAATCCGTGGGCTGGCAGCCTCCGTCACCGGGGGCACCGTCCATCGTCGCGGCCGCGTCCGACGGGGGCGTGGCGGCGTCACTCGCGGAGGCTGCGTCCTCGCCAGCGGCATCGGGGTCTGGGTTGCCGTGAATGGTCCCGGCGCCGCACCCCAGCCAGGTCGCGCTCACGGCGACCAGGATCACTGCTCCGGCGAGGCTTGGGCGCGGTCTCCGTCTGGTCATCTGGTCACCCTGCATCAACGAACGTGTACGATCAGGATATCAGAAAACACACGATGCCGCGTCCGCCGATTGACACCGCGGCGCTGGGTGGACATGGTATCGCCATGGCAGACGCGACCTCCAAGGCCCGGTCTCGGCCCCGGCGGCGTCCCGATTGGCTGCGGGTGAAGCTGCCCGGAGGGCCCCAGTACGCCGAGGTGCGACGGACCCTGCGGCGTCTGGGGCTGCACACGGTATGCGCCGAGGCGGCCTGTCCCAACGTGGCCGAGTGCTGGGGGCGGCGCTCCATGACCGTGATGATCCTGGGCGACCGTTGCAGCCGGAGCTGCCGTTTTTGCAACGTGGCCACGCTCCAGCCGGTGCCTCCCGATCCCCAGGAGCCCGCCCGGGTGGCCGAGGCCCTGGCGACCCTCGACCTCAAGCACGCGGTGATCACGTCGGTGACCCGGGACGATCTGCCGGATGGCGGCGCGGCGCATTGGGCCGAGACCCTACGGCGGGTGCACGAGGCCTGCGGGCGGCTCACGTTGGAGGGCCTGGTGCCGGACTTCCAAGGTGACCTGGCGGCAGTGGATTGCGTGCTGGAGGCCGGCCCGGACGTGTTCGCCCACAACCTCGAAACGGTACGGCGGCTGACACCGTCGGTGCGGTCTCACGCCTCCTATGACCGCTCCCTGGCCGTGCTGGCCCATGCCGCGGCCTCGGGTGTGGTGGCCAAGTCGGGGCTCATGGCTGGACTGGGCGAGACCGCGGACGAGCTGCGGCAGGCCTTGCGGGACATCCGCTCCACCGGCGCGGTGCTGGTGACCCTGGGCCAGTACCTCCAGCCCACCCGGGAGCACCTCCCGGTGGTGGACTACCTGGATCCGGCGGAGTTCAGATCCCTGGCGCGCTTTGGCGAGGAGCTCGGCTTCGTCCACGTGGCCGCCGGCCCCCTGGTGCGCAGCTCCTACCACGCCGACGAGGCAGCTCGGGTCGCCCTGCAACGAAAATAGACACGAGTCGGTCACTTCATACTGACTAGCGGCTCTCGGCGAGGCGTTTGCGGCGATGCTCTATGCCGTCCCTCAGGTTGCGGATGAGCCGATTGTTGTCGCAGGGCTTGCGTTTGAGCCGCTGGATCCCGAGCTCGCGTGCGAGCTGGATCCCGTTGTCGTCCGCCGTCATGTAGATGATGCAAACCTGTGGATCCAGCTCCAGCATGCGCTGGGCGACGGTGTTGCCGTTACAACCCGGCAGGCGGTGATCCAGGATGACCGCGTCAGGGCGGCTCGGGGCCTCTCGAAATCGGGCGATGGCCGTCTCGCCGTCGGTGTCGGTGCCCCAGACCGTGTAGCCCTCTACGGTGAGCAAGAAACGGTAGTAGTCGAGGACATCCAGGTCGTCCTCCACCAGGTACACCTCGCCGTTCATGGTGACGGCTCCGAGGTCGGGATTGCAGCGAGCCGCGAATCCGGGGTGGCGTGAAGCTCGGTGACGAACCGGGTGCCCTCGTCGGGGGAGCCATCCAACCGGTCCTCGCACCGCAGGGTGCCGCCGCAGTTTTGAACCAGGGCCCGGATGACCCACAACCCCACACCGGACTCGCCCGGCTCGAAGGGGCGGTTCGTCTCCACCAGGCGCGCCCGGCAGTGGGACCCGACGCCCGGGCCGTCGTCGGCCACGCCGATGGACCAGCCGGGCCCGCCGCTCAGGGTGATCGGCTCGGCGGAGATCCAGATCTGTGGCGACTTGGATGGGTTGTGCCCCACGGCGTTGGCGAACAGGTTGTTGAGCACGTGGGGGAAGTGCACGCAGGCCTGGACCGCGCATCCCCCGGGGATCGCGCGGTGGAGGACGATGTGCCGCTCGGAGTACAGGTCCCGAATGCGCCGGAAGGCGTCATCCACGGCGCTATCGAGGGGCCAGGACTGTCGCACCGGGAGGTCTTCGGCCTGGTAGTCTTCGTGGGCTCGAACCAGCAGCTGGAGGTTGTCGGTGAGCCCCACGATGCGTTGGGCCTGGCGGCGACAGACCTTGAGCAGCCGGGCCTGGTCGGGTTGCACCGCGCCCAAGTGCCCGGCCAGGAGCGTCTCGATGTACCCACCTATGGTCTGGGCATAGTTGCGGATGTCGTGTGTCATCAGGTCGTTGGAAAAGTCTGCGCGCTGCTTGGCCAGCCGCAGGGAGTCCTCCAGCCCGCGCCGCTCGCTGAGGTCCTTGATCAGCGCCATCATGCCGATGGGCTCCCCCGCTTCGTTCACCAGCACGGTCGCCACGAGGCTGACGGGGATCTTGCGTGCGCCCTTGCCCACGAGCACGGTCTCGAAGTCCTCGATCTTTCCGTCCTCGGCTGCGCGCCTTCGGATCTCGGCGGCGACGGCCGGGGATTCATAGAACATCGCCGCGGTCTCACCAATGACCTCGGCGGCGGTGTAGCCCGTGAGCGTCTCCGAGGCGGCGTTGAACACAGTGATCCGGCCCTGCCAATCAGCGATGGCGATGGGGATCGCGGACTGGTCGAGGAGCTGGTTGAGGACCTCGATGGCCTGGGCTTGATCCATGAGAGCGCTCACCGATCTCTTCCTCGCTTGGGGCTGCCAGCGCCCTGGAAGGTCAAAGCCTACCACAGCAACGGGCAGAAATACCACCTGATCGATCGGCGTCAAAAGTGGGAGGGGTGGGAGTCGGTCAGGGGCACTGCTGCACCGTCTGCCCGTCGATGACGATCTCGGCGATGTTCAGGTTGGACTCCGAGCAGCAGTCGTCTACGTGGGTGAGCACGATGGTGTTGGTTTCGCCCGAGAGGATGTAGGGCGCCAGGTTGGCCGTGTTCGACCCGCCCAGGAAGACATAGGCCCCCGCCACGGTGATGCCGCCCGGATTGTCGGAGTTGAAGATGGTCACCCGCACGCCGTCGTCCATGCCCGACAGGGAGATGGTGAAGGTGCCCAACACGGCGCCGGCCTGGACGTCCACGTAGGTGCGGAAGTAGGTGAAGTCCCCGCCGCAGCGGCAGTCGATCTGCCCGCAGAGGGTGGAGGGTATCGAGTAGCCCACCAGGTCCGGGTGCGGGGCCGGCCCCCAGCCGCCGCCATTGAGGGGTGGGATGGAGGCGAAGTTGTACTCCGCCACGTCGCCGTGCTGGTTGGTGCAGTATCCGAAGCTCACGAGGCCGCCCCCGGAGTGCATCTCCCAGGGTGTGCGGGAGGCTGACGCCGTGCCGTTCGCCGGGACGGGCGCGTCGCAGGCCGTCCACACGCCGAGCTCGCAGGTTTCGACGCCGGGGCCGCACTGGGAGGCGCAGGGGCGGGTGTCGCCATGTACGCAGTCGCAGCCGTTGTCGACGACGCCGTCGCAGTCGTTGTCCAGCCCATCGCAGGCCTCTGGCGCGGGGGTGGTGGCGCCCTGGCACGCCCCCCAGCCGTACACCGGGAACTCTCCGCCGCCGATGACCTGGTCGCAGCGCTGGGTGCCCGGCGCGCACAGGCCCACGCCTTCAGTGCCCGATGGCCCGTCGTAGCAGGTCTGGTCGGCCTCCTGCGCGCATTCGCACCCCTCGTCGATCAAGCCGTTGCCGTTGTCGTCCACGGCGTTGCCGCAGACTTCGTACAGGTGAGGCGGAGTCCAGAGGGACCCACCGTCGTCCTCTGAGGGGTCCGCGCTTCCGTCCTGCCCCGGGTCCACCGTTGCGCCGGCGTCACCCTCGGTTTGCTGCGATGCGCCGCTCGTGGGCCCGCAGGCCAGCCCCCCTCCACTGAGCAAGATGACCATTCCGAAAATCACTGACTGTCTGTGCATGACGAATCTCCTGACCACACCCGGTGCACATCCATCACAGCAAGGACTGTGCCGTTGGGATCGGACTCGATGGAAATAGATTTTAGTGTTTAATTACGAAGTGATATGCAGAGAATGGGAACCCCGGGGTAAACACGTTGGTGGGGTCCGCGGCCCCAGGGCTCGACGAGACGCCCCCGCCTCGAGCCGGCCGCTCACCAGGGAATCCTCATTTAATTCCGATGCCCTCCCGAACCTGGGGCTCCGCGCCCCGCTGGGGCTCTGATTCCCATATGCCGACCCTCCTTTGCCTCGGGCATGCTATAAACGCGCGACCTCGCGCTAGGAGTTGAACATGGCTGGCAAGACTGTGGACGAGTTGAATGTGGGTGATTGGGCGGAAAACGCCCGCACCATTTCCGAGGCTGACGTCTATGGCTTCGGTGGGATCATCGGCGATTTGAATCCCCTGCACACCGACGAGGTGACCGCGTCGAAGTCGCCCTTTGGCAAGCGCGTCGCCCACGGCATGCTGACGGCGTCGCTGCTGTCGGGCGTTCTCGCGCACCAACTGCCGGGCAACGGGACCATCTTCATGGAGATGAACGTGAAGTTCCTCGCGCCGGTCTTCTTCGGCGACACGGTCAACGCACGGGTGGAGATCACCGAGATCGTGAAGCGGCGGGTGACCCTCGCTTGCACCTGCACCAATCAGGACGGCGAGGCGGTGCTCGAGGGTGAGGCCAAGGTTCTGGCGCCGAAGAAGTAGCATGGTCGAAAGGTCCCTCGCCCGTATGACCGCGTGGTTGCTCCGGCACAGGCTCGCTGTGCTGATCTGCGCGGTGGTGCCCGTGCCGTTTCTGATCTACGGCTACCTCAACGTCCAGAGCGTGCTGAAGTCCATCGTCGGCTCCAACAGCAAGGCCCAGTCCACCATCGTCAGCGAGATGCTCGCGGAGCGGTTTTCGCGCCAGGTCCAGTTCATGGCGCAGATCACCTTTCACCACGACAAGCTCACCGCAGACGACGCGTCCTACGACAGGTCGGTCGCCCTGGTGAACAAGACGGTCCAGTCCCTGGATTGCGTGCGCAAGGTCACCACCTATCCGGAGCTCCCCAAGCGGGACGTGCTGATCTCGAAGGACGGGAAGACCCAGATCTCGCTCATCGAGATCGGCGTGCCGGTCAACGCCTACACCCAAGCCGAGGAGTGCATCGCCGAGATCCGCAAGCGGCTCGCGCCCGTCAAGGCGGCGATCCCCGCCCAGGGCCTGGAGGTGCTGATCACCGGGACGCCCGCGGTAAACCTCGACATCGGCAAGATCGTCAAGGCGGACTCACGGCGGGCCGAGATCATCGTCGTCCTCTTCGCGTTCTTTTTGCTGATCTGGATGTTCCGCAGCGCCAGCGCGTCGGTGCTGCCGCTGATCACCGCGCTTTTGGCGGTCACGTCCACACTCACGGTGTGCTACCTGCTCGGCCTCATGTGGCGCATCTCCATCTATGTCTCCAACGTCTCCACCATGACCGGCCTTGCCCTGGGGCTGGACTACGCGCTGCTGTACGTGACCCGGTTCAAGGAGGAGCTCGACCAGGGGCGCGACACGGGAGAGGCCCTGGAGGTCACCTCGCGCACGGCGGGCAAGGCCATCCTCGGCTCGGGGACCCTCGTGATCTTCGGCTTCGGCGGGCTGTTTCTGCCGAACCTCGTTTTCCCGCGGTCGGTGGCCCTCGCCGGCGTGCTCAGCGTCTTCTTCACGCTGTTTTGGACGCTGGTCTTTCTCCCGGTGCTGCTCAGCTACTGGCGTCCGACCCTGGGGTGGCCCCGGTGGCGCTGGTTCCGCGCGAGCCACGCAGCGGTGGATCGCTTCTGGGAGCGGTGGGCCACCCTGGTGCTCAGGCGCCCGGTGGTCCCCATCGTGCTCGCGGCGATCATCGTGGGAGTCTGCGCGCCGAACGTCTTCTCCCTGAAGGTGTACAACCCGCGCCACGAGATCATCCCCACCCGGGTGGAGGCCCGGCAGGGCGTGGACCGCATCGTGGACGTCATCGGCGTGGGGCAGATCTACCCCATCACCGTGCTGGTCGAGCTCACCGACGGCACCACCTGGAAGGACAGGAAGCGGCAGCAGAGGATCCTGAAGGTGCTCGAGGAGGTCCGCTCCTGGCCCAATGTGGACATCGTGCGCAGCGCCGACATGCTCATGAGCTTCTCGGTGAAGCTCCTGGGCAAGCGCATCGGCATGGACTTCGGGGAGGGGTTCGCGGCAAAGTTCCTCTCCGACGACTACAAGGTCCTGTCCATCGACGTCCACGCCAAGAACGTGGATGACCAGAAGCTGAGCGACCTGGTCGTGTTGCTGCGCGACAGGCTACCCAAGCAGCTCGCCGACGATCCCGGGGTGAAGGTCTGGGTGGGGGGGCGCCCCGCCATGTCCTGGGAGACCCTCTCCATGCTCGTCGACGCCTTGCCGACCATGATCCCCATGGTCGTGGTCCTCGCCTTCATCCTCATGGCGATGCTGTTCAAGTCCTTCGTGGTCTCCACCAAGGCCGTCGTGCTCAACGTCCTGTCCATGTCCACCACCTTCGGCATCCTGGTGCTGGTCTTCCAGTACGGCTACGGCATCTCGTTGCTCGGCCACGCGGGCGCCCCGCCCGGGGCGCTGTCCCTGGCCACGCCCATCGTCATGTTCTGCGTGCTCTTCGGAGTGTCGATGGACTACGAGGTCTTCCTGGTGTCCCGGGTGGAGGAGGCCTGGAAGCGCGATGGCGGCCCTGACGCGTCCCCGGCGGATCAGGACCGCATCCACCGGGCGGCCATCCACGAGGGGCTCTCCCGCACCGGCGGTATCATCACCAACGCCGCCTTCCTGATGGTGTTGACCTTCGTGGCCTTCTTGTCGGGCTCGCTGCTGCCCATGAAGGAGATGGGCTTCGCGCTGGCCCTGGCCGTGGCCCTGGACGCCACCTTGGTGCGCATGATGCTCGTGCCGGCCGTCCTGCGGCTCGCGGGGCGACGGACCTGGTGGTGGCCCTTCCGGCGGCGCGCCAAGGACCGCGTCAAGGACTGATTGCCGGCGTCCCGATGTCCCGGATAGCTGCAATTCTCATCTGTTTGGACTCTTTGACACAATGTGTTATCTTGCCGCCTGTTCCGTAGGAGGCCACCAAGATGAGCGACGCGAGAGTTATCAAGCGGTACGCCAACCGCAAGCTCTACGACACCCAGCACAGCTGCTACGTCACGCTGGATCAGATCGCCCAGATGGTCCGCGACAGCGAGGACGTCCGCATCATCGACAACAACTCCAAGGAGGATCTGACGTCGGTCACCCTGGCTCAGATCATTTTCGAGGAGGAGAAGAAGCGGCGCCTTCTGCCCCTGCAGGGGCTCAAGTCCATCATCCAGACCAGCGGCGAGTCCATTGGGGACTTCGTCAAGCAGATCGGCCGCGAGGTGGACGAGCAGGTGGTGAAGGTGTTCCGGCGGGACAAGGACGGCAAGGTCATCGAGGCGTCCGACGGGGAGGGTGAGCCCGCCGAGGCGTTTGGGGACGCCCTCACCGAGGTCGACGTCGACGCCGACGCCTTGCTCGAGGACGACATCGCCGCCGCGGTGGAGTCCGCCGGGACCACGGCCGCCTTCCGCGAGTTCCTGGAGTCCTCCCAAAAACGACTGGACGAGTGGCAGAGCCAGGTGGACATCCAGGTCCGGAAGGTCGTCGACAACATCCACCCCGTGCCCAGAATCCAAAAGGATCTCCAGACCGCCCTGGACAAGATCGCCGATCTCGAGCGCCGCCTCTCGACCCTGGAAAAAAGCTAGTAGTCCCAGCCGAGGGAGAACGAGTAGGTCTGCTGGAACTTGGCGCGGTCGTGGATGGGGTCGCCCACCAGCGCCAGGGCGAGGTCGTCCTGGCTGTTGCCCTTGAGGGCCCAGGCCGCCTCGATGGTGAGCACGAGGCGGTAAAAGATGATGCGTATCCCCAGGAAGATGCGGTGCCTCAGGATGGCGTCCTGGTCGTCGAATACGTAGTTGTTGTTGCAGTCGGCCTGGTACGTACAGAACTGCCCCGGCGGGATGGGCGTGGTGAAGCTGCCGCCCGTCGGATCCGCGCTCCACTGGAGCGAGTCTGTTTCCGGGGTGGTGTCGATGACCTGGGAGTCGGCCCAGATCCACATGAGGTTGTACCCGAAGTAGGGCGTGAAGTTGAAGGTCCCGCCCACGCCGAAGGACTTGGACACCGAGATGTCAATGCCGATGATGGTCAGGTCCACCTGGGAGGTGCCCACGATCCGTTGGCCGGCGAAGCGCACGGCGAGGGCCGGCGTGGCCCAGTGCAGAAAGCCCTCGTGCAGCGACAGCTTGGCCATGGCGTTGAGCGAAAACAGGTGGCTGCCCACCAGGTGCGTGAACCCGGCGCCTAGCTCGAAGCTCGGCACGGGGAACCAGATGCCCTTCCGGATGTCCATAGAGAGGGTGTGGAGCACCGGGTCCGGCGGGCGGACCGTGCCGTTCTCCCAGTACTCGGAGCTGTCGTCGATGGTCGTGAACCCGTACTTGGCCGCAAAGGCGAACCCGTTGTACCCCGTGGTCTCTGCCGGTGAGTGGAACTGCGGCGCCAGGGCCATGCCGAGCTGCGACATGAGACTCCGAAAGGAGCGATTCGCGTTTCGCTGGGCATTGATCAGGTCTGTCCCTGCGAGCCCCGGCGAAACGTGGTACCGGTACAGTTTCGACAGTTGGAGGTCGTTGCGGTAGGTCTCGGCCCGGGCCTGGCCGACCCCGACGGTTCCCAACCCGCAGACTACGACCCCGAGGATCGTTCCGTATTTGAGGTACTTCATCGCTGTCGAGGGTAGCGCTAGACTCTCCGCGGTGTCAAGAGAAGGAGCACCCCATGAGCCAGCCCCCGAATCAGCCTTCGGGCCGGCCCCCGAGCCAGGTCCCGAGCCGACCCCCGATCATGCGGGGCGCCACGCTCCCGCCCGACAATAGGGATGACCTGGCTTGGCCTGTGTCCGACCCTCCCTTTGGCATTGTCCTGGTTGAGCCGCGTATCCCGCCCAATGTGGGCGCCGCCTCACGCATCTGCGCGGCCCTCGGGGCGCCGCTCCACCTCGTGGGCGAGGTCACCTACCGGGATGACCACCCCGCCCGCCGCCGCGCCGGCCTGGACTACTGGCACCTCGTCGAGAAGATTCACCACGCCGACTGGGCCGCCCTTCGCACCGCCCTCCCGGACCGCCGCTTCCACCTCCTGTCCGTCCACGCCGAGCGGTCCCTCTACGACGTGCGATTCACTCCCGGTGATCTCCTCGTCTTCGGCTCCGAAGACGACGGCCTGCCCTCGGTCGTCACCCAAGCCCACCCCGAAGCGTGTCTCCGTATCCCCATGGTCCGCGGCGTCCGCAGCCTCAACGTCACCAGCGCAGTGGCCATCACCGCCTACGAGGCCGCCCGCCAGGTCTGCGTACCTGCCAGGTAGTTTCCGTCCCAGAGGTGGCTTCGAAGCGAAAGCGCGACAGGTGCGTCGGATCTGCACCACCCCTGTCCCCAGCACCAAAGCGCCCCGTCTGCGGTGATGGCGCCCACCAGATATGTGCCGGCCGAACCTTTACACCTTCTCGAGGCTGACCACCATCGATGGCACATGTCCGAGGTCAATGATGCGGTCGGTTGATATTGTGTGGTAGATTAGGGCGAGCTTTGGGCTGGGTTCTCCTGCTCTTTGGACTGTCGTTAGCCGCGGGGAGGCGGTATGGACCAGATTCTCGATTTGAAACAGGCCCGGGCGCTGGTGAGCGGGTTGCTCCAAGAGGCGGTGCTCATCGATGAGGACTGCAACGTGCTGCTGTCCAATCGCGGCCACGGCACCGTCGCCGATTCCACTGGAGACGGCGAGCACAGCATGGGTGGCGAAGGCCTTGAGGGCGGCGGGGGCGGCGAGGGCAGCGGGGGCAGTGAGGGCGGCGAGAGCGCGGCGGGCAAGTGCCACTGGGAGCTGCACCGGGTGGCTCGGCCCCTCTCGGAGTGTCCCTTGGGCGAGGTGCTCGAGTCGGGGAAGGGAGCGGAGCGGCGGATCCTGGAGCCCTTGCGTGGGCGGTGGTCCCAGGTGGGGATCTACCCCACCGGGCTGCGCACGGCGGCGGGGAGGCGGGTCCTGCTGCACACCTGCCGCGACCTGTCCGCCGAGGAGCTGGCCGCGGGGGACGGCGGCGGGTTGCACGACGAGGCGGTGCGGTCCCAGCGGCTGGAGTGTCTGGGGCGGCTGGCCGGGGGGGTGGCCCACGACTTCAACAATCTGCTGGCGGTGATCCTGAACTACGCGCGGTTCATCTCCCAGGACCTGGGTGAGGAGGACCGACACTTCCGGGCGGCCCGGGAGATCGAGGCGGCCAGCGAACGCGCCGCGGAGCTCACCCGGCAGCTCCTGCTCTTTTCCCGCAAGGAGGAGGTGCAACCCCAGGTCATCGACATGAAGGCGCTGCTCAAGGGGCTGGCCAACCTGCTGGGGCGCACCATCGGCGAAGACATCGAGCTGGACATGCAGACCGAGGATCGGCTGTGGTCCGTCATGGCCGACCCGACCCAGCTCGAGCAGGTGCTGGTGAACCTGTCCATCAACGCCCGGGACGCCATGCCGACGGGAGGGCGGCTCTCGGTCCGGGTCAGTAACTCGGTGCTGGACAACGACTTCGCCGCGCGGCACGCCGATGTCAAGGCCGGCCTCTACGTGCTCATCGCGGTGAGCGACACGGGCGAGGGGATGACCGAACAGCTGCTGGAGCACATCTTCGAGCCTTTTTACACCACCAAGCCCGAAGGCAAGGGCACGGGGCTGGGGCTCGCCATGGCCTACGGCGTGGTGCGCCAGGCCGGGGGACACATCCTGGTGGACTCCGTCGTGGGCACAGGCACTCGGTTCCGGATCTTCCTGCCCGCGGTGGACCGACGACCTTCGGGGGTCTTTGCCAAGTACGAGAGGTCACCAGCGGCAGGGCAGGGCGAGACCGTGCTGGTGGTGGAGGACGACGAGCACGTGCGGGCCATGTGTGCGCGGTTCATGACGCGCGCGGGCTACAACACGCTCCACGCGGCCAGCGGCGACGAGGTGCTGTTCATCCTGGAGGCCCACGAGGGCGAGGTGGACCTGCTCATCACCGACGTGGTCCTGCCCGGCATGTCCGGCAAGGAGGTGGCCCAGCACCTGTGCGAGCAGTTCCCGCGCATGGCGGTGCTGTTCATGTCGGGCCACAGCCACGAGGCCGTGCTGGAATACGGGGTGCTGAGCAAGGACGCGCGGTTCATCCAAAAGCCCTTCACCGTCGACGATCTGCTCCGGCGGGTGCGCAGCGCCCTGGAGGGCGGCGAGCCCTGAGCATCGCCCGGCGCGACCCGTGAGATACGACGACTCCTACGCGGCCACGGTGGACCTCTTCGGCGGCGAGCCCGAGCCCTTGCTCGTGGAGCACTGGGAGGGGCTGGATCGCACCCGGTCGGTGCTCGACCTCGGGGCCGGGCAGGGGAGGCACGCCCTTTGGCTGGCGCGGCGCGGGATCCGTGTGGAGGCGCTGGACCCGTCCCGGGTGGCGGTGGAGACCGTGCGCGCGGCGGCCGAGACCGAAGGGCTTCCGGTGGAGGCCGTCCTCGGGTCCTTCGAGTCCCACCCGGGCGCCGCGGCGCCCTATGGCGGCGTTCTGGTCTTCGGGCTGATCCAGATCCTCACCTGGGACGGGATCCGGGCGCTGCAGAGGCGGCTCGAAGCCTGGACCGCCCCCGGTACCCTGGTCTTCGTTACGGCCTTCTCCGTGGAAGACGACGCCTTCGCGCGCCTCTCGCAGACCCTCGAGCCCACCGGCCCGCGCTCCTTCATCACGCCCGACGGTGAGCCCCGCACCTTTCTCAAGCCAGGCCAGATCCTGCAGCTCTTCGCGGACTACACTCCCGTACACCACTGGGAAGGCCTCGGCCGGGAGCATCGCCATGGAGACAGTCCCCCAGAGCGCCACGCCATGATCGAGGCGGTGCTGGCCCGGTAGCCCGGGTTTCCCGCCGCCATTTCGACCCGGCCCGATTTTTCGGCATCTATGGCTACAACCCATGGCTGGCTACCTGTTACACTCATCGGTTATGGCACCCAAACGTGATGCGCCGGCCGAGACGCAGGTCGTGGCGGAGGACAGCCGGGTGGCTGCGCCCGATGGGCCGGATTCGAATACGACAGAGACGGCGACGGAGACGGCGCCAGAACCGGATCCCGAGGCGGAGCCCGATGCGGCGGTCGACGTGGACCCCCAGCGGCGGGGTCCGCTCACGGGGCGGCTCATCGACGGCCGGTACCGGATCCTGGAGCGCATCGGCGAGGGGGGCATGGGCGCGGTGTACCGGGCGGTGCACAAGCTCATGGACAAGGAGCTGGCCTTCAAGGTGCTCCTGCCCGAGTACACGGCCATGGAGGGGCTGGCCAAGCGGTTTCAGCAGGAGGCCCAGTCTGCGAGCCGCCTCGACCACCCCGGCATCATCCAGGTCTTCGACTTCGGGCAGACGTCGGATGGTCTGTTGTACCTGGTCATGGCGTATCTACGTGGGCGCCCGCTCACCGAGGTCATCGCCTCGGACGCGCCGGTGCCCACCGAGCGAGCCCTGGCCCTCGGGACGCAGATCTGTGACGCCCTGGCCCACGCCCATTCCCAGGGCGTGGTGCACCGGGATCTCAAGCCCGACAACGTGATGATCGTGCCCCGGGACGACGGCACGGAGCGGGTCAAGCTGCTGGACTTCGGCATCGCCAAGATCACCCAGGGCGAGGGCGCCGCCACAGGGCTCACCGAGGCGGGCGCGATTTTTGGCACGCCGGAGTACCTGTCGCCCGAGCAGGCCGCTGGTGACCCGGTGGACCTGCGCACGGACCTGTACTCCCTCGGTGTGATCCTCTACGAGATGCTCTCGGGGCGGAAGCTCTTCTCGGCCGACACCAACGTGAAGTACCTCTTCGCGCACATCCATGACGCGCCCCGACCGATGACCACCCTCGTGCCCCACGTGGGGCTGTCACAGCACCTGGATCAGGTGGTCCTGCGGGCCCTGGCCAAGAACCCCGATGAGCGGTTCCAATCTGCCGAGGACCTGGCCGAGGCCCTCGCGCGAGCCACGAGCCAGCCCGCAATGCCGGCCCACCCGGGCGCCGCCTCCCTGGGCTCCGGACCCCTGCCGCCCGCTCACGGAGCCGTGCCGGCCACCGCCCAGCAGCCGGCCACCGCCCAGCAGCCGGCCACCACCCAGCAGCCGGCCACCACCCAGCAGCCGGCCACCACCCAGCAGCCGGCGCAGCACACCTTCCCTCCCGTGCAGCACACAATCCCTCCGCCGTCGGATCCCGAAGCGGAGCGGAAGCGCAAGCTGGTCGTGTGGGGCCTGGGCTCCGCCGTGGGCGCTCTGGTGCTGCTGGTCTTGGCGCTGTCCATCGTCCTGTCCGACGAGGAGGGGGACGGCAAGGCCGGGGCCGGCAAGGGCAAGGGGGCGTCGGTCACCCGCTTGCGGGTCGTCCAAGGGCTCATCGCCGGCTCGCAGCTCAAAGAGGCCGAGAAGCGGTTGAACGACATCGTCCAGAAGGCGCCCAAGGATCCGCGCGTGCACCTGCTCTTCGGACACCTCCACTGCCGCCGGGGCGCCGTGGAGGCCTGCCTGGCCAGTTACAACACTGCGGTGCTGCTGGATCGGGCGGCGCGGGACGACGAGAACCTGGCCGGCGACCTGGGGCTCCTCCTGGTCAAGCGCAAGGGTCCGCGGTGGGGCCGCCCCGCCCGTGTCCGCGCCGTGGCCTTCGTGACGCGCAACTTTTCCAAGGGCAAGGTCGCCCAGCCGGTGGTGGCGATGCTCACGCGGCACGTCAACAAGTGGTGGGAGCACGACCTGGTCTGGCAGCTCGTCGAGCTGCTGGAGCAGCAGAAGGCTGCGGGCGGGGTGGACTTGAACCACGCCTACGAGCTGCGCTTTCGCAGCGTGGAGTCCTGCGCGCTGCGAAAGAAGTACATCCAGGAGATCGTCGCTCGGAAGGACCCCAAGCTTCTCCCGGTCCTGGGCAAGGTCTACAGCGAAAACAGCCTCAAGAAGCCCTATTCGAAGAAGCGCATCGGCAACCGCTGCCTCCAGGAAGACGCCGCCGACGCCATCGAGTCCCTTGGGGGCACCCTACCGAAGAAGAAAGCGCCCCGCCGTCGCCGTCCCACCACCATCAAGGGCCACCTCCGAAAGCTGGTGAACGGGCTGAAGTAGCGTGCGCCCTGCTCAGAACTCACGACGCTCTCCGGCGTTTGTGGTTCGGACCAATCCGCCTCCTCAGAATCTCCAGGTGTCCTCTTCAACCAGCGCCCATCGTATCGCATCCCCGGCGGCACGATCTGCTTGCGGACGGTCCGATAGTTCGGCAATGTGGCCCCATGCGTACTGCTGCTGTTTGGGCCAACGTGATTGCGCTGCTCGCCCTCCCCGCGCCGCTCCATGCCCAGCCCGGCTCCGCGCCCCGGGCTGCCGCTCCGGATGGGGCGCGTACGCGCCGTCCGGCTTCACTGCCGGAGCGGGCGGCGGCCCCCAGGGCGGCGCCGCCGACGACCCGGGTCCCACCGTCGGAGGCCCTGTCGGAACCGGTGGTCCGCGTGGCCCGGACCGCTGCTCAGAGTCGCTTCGTCCTGGAGGCGGATCTCGGCACCCACGGCTGCGTGCGGTCCACCTGCACGGACACCAAGCCGCACCTGGCCACCCGGGTAGCGTTTCTGTTCCGTCTGCACCGCTACGTCGCCCTGGGGCAACAACTGGCGCTCACGTTCGATCGCAACGACTGGTACGAGGAGGCGCCGAAGATCGCCAACCGGAACGTGTACACCGGAGTGGATTTCCGCGTTCGAATCCCGTGTCGGCGTGCGCTGTTTTGGGGATCACTGACCCTGGGTTACGTCAACCGACGCTACCTTTTGGTGCAGGACTGGGCAAACGACCGTTGGCAGACCTACCATGGCCTGGCCTATGGTGGAGGCGTGGGCATCGACTTGTTCGCGACTCCCCTGCTGGCCATCGGGGTCAGCACCTGGATTTTGCGGGATCTCGCGGGCAGCACCTACTACAGTGATGCCCGCCCATCCGAAGATCTGGACGAGGGCGCTTCCATCCACTGGACCGTGAACGCCGGGGTGCGAATCTACCTGAGCCGACGGGCGCCCTAGGGGCGGTCGATTTCGGTGGGAGCAAGTGATGCAACGAAAGCGAGCCTGCCACCATCTTCTCGGCGCCGTGGCCCTGTCGGCGGCGTTGCTCTCGGGGGCGTGCGCAAACCCCCATGGGCTGGTCAAGCGGGGATACGAGCAACCCCGGTTCGGACTGCGGATCCACTATCGGGATGCGGCCCGGGAGCAGTTCATCGACCAGGGCTGGCGGATCGACAACTTCTATCGCGGCTCGTCGGGGGCGTGGACCCGCAAAAAGGGCACCGACTACTACGGTTTCCGACTCGTCGAGGACGAGCGTCACGGTCAACAGCGAAAGGAGCGCGCCCATTTCTTCGAGCTCAAGCTGAACCACACAGAAACCAACGGCGTCATCTGGGTGCAGACCTTCAAGCTCCCCACCAAGCACAAGTCCACTCGGCTCGCGGTGCTGCTCAACAACTACGTGAGCTCCCTGAGCGGATCCGGGCTCTATTTCGAGGGCAACATCTACGGTCTGCAGCAGATCAAGGTCAAGAAATACGCCGCGCGCATCCGCCAGAAGAGGTGGATTCGCGTGCACCAGTACAACGCCCTCCGCGCGAAGATCGACATCGTCAACCTGGATCGTGCCCGACTCTCTTCCCGAGACGCCACGACCAGCATCGACGTCGTGCTCGTGAGATTCTGGTGGACCTCCATCAAGGACGTGCAGAGCCCCCGAAACCCGGTCGTCTGGGTCAAGACCAAGGTATACAACCCCATGATGCTCGTCGTCGGCTACAAGAACAGGGCGGCCTACTTCGACAAGCAGCGAGTGGATTTCGACTCCTTCCTCCGGCAGATCCGTTTCCGGGATCACCCGACGCCCGTCCTCTCTCGGACAGAGCCCGTTCCGCCGGAGAACCAGCCGCCCGTGGTCAGATCGCCGACGATCCGGCAGCGGGGGACCACGCCCAAGCTCCAACCACCGAAGAAAAAGCGGGCTCAACCACCCCCGCGCTGAGCCATCGAGATGCGCCTCCCACCGGCTCCAGCACGTCAAACCGTCAGGGTCCACGCCGCATGACGTCCTCGAGTGGCATTTCCACGTCAGAGGCCCGGGGCCTGCTGTGCTGCCGGGGGCCCGAGGTGTACGCGCTGTTGGCCCGGGCCGGGCGGGTGACCCGTGATCGTCGCGGCGCGCAGGTACAGCTCTGCGCCATCGTCAATGCCCGGAGCGGCGACTGCGACCAGGACTGCGCCTTCTGCTCCCAGTCCAAGCGGTCCGTCGCCGACATCGAGCAGTACGGGCTCATGGACGCTCGGCAGATCGTGCGCGCGGGCCGGGAGGCGGCGGATTTCGGCGCACACCGCTTCAGCGTGGTCACCTCCGGTGGCGCCGTGCGTCGCGTCGACCACCTGGACCGCATCTGCGGCGCCTTGGCCGAGGTGCGGGACACGACCCACGCTCGGACCTGCGCCTCCCTGGGGCTCCTGGACGCCGACGGCCTGGCCAGGCTGCGCGACTCGGGCGTGACCCGCTATCACCACAACCTGGAGACGGCCCAGAGCCACTGGGACCGCATCTGCACCACGCGCCCCTGGGCCGACTCCCTGGTGACCATCCAGGCTGCCCGGGCGGCCGGCCTGGACCTGTGCGTGGGCGGCATCTTCGGCCTTGGCGAGTCGGCAGACCAGCGCGTGGAGCTGCTGGAGTCCATCCGGCGGCTCGACGTGGAGTCGGTGCCCCTGAACTTTTTGCACCCCATCCCGGGCACGCCCCTGGCGCACCTCGCCGAGGTCACCCCCCTGGACTGTCTCAAGATCATCGCCGTGGCGCGGCTCATGATGCCCGACTCCGAGATCCGCATCTGCGGCGGCCGGGAGCACAACCTGCGGGACCTCCAGTCCTGGATCTTTCTGGCCGGCGTGGACGGCGTCATGATCGGTAACTACCTCACCACCGCCGGGCGCACCGTGGCCGACGACCTGCAGATGATCCGGGACGCGGGATTGAGCCACGATCCGACCTCCAGTTTGTCCGGGACGGCGGTCGACGGCGCAGGAGGCGACGCCCCGTGACGGATCGCGCGGTCGTGGCCATGAGCGGCGGCGTGGACTCCAGCGTGGCCGCGGCCCTGATGGTGCAAGCCGGCTTCGAGGTGCTGGGTGTCACCCTGCGGCTCCTGGGCGCCTCGGCGGACCCGCTCGCCGAGGCCTGCGGGGGCCGGGCCGCCGTGGACTCGGCCCGGGCCGTGGCCGCGAGGCTGGGCATCGACCACGAGGTGGTAGACGGGGCGGCCGGGTTCACCGACCAGGTCCTCCGCCCTGCCTGGGAAGACTACGCCGCAGGGCTCACCCCGAGCCCCTGCCTGCGGTGCAACCGGGTCGTCAAGTTCGCCACCCTGTGCCGGCGGGCCGACGAGGTCGGCGCCCGCTGGGTCGCCACCGGGCACCACGCCCGCCTGGATCCGGGTTCCGACGGCGCCTCGCCGGTGCGACTGCGCCGGGGCCACGACCGGGGCAAGGACCAGTCCTACTTCCTGGCGCTGGTCGCCCCGGACCACCTCGCCAGGGCCCGGTTCCCCGTGGGCGACCTCACCAAGGCCGAGGTTCGCGTCCGCGCCCGAGACCTGGGCCTGCCCTCGGCCGACCGGGCCGAGAGCCAGGACGCCTGCTTCACGAGCGGGGAGGGCGGTTTCGCCGAGGCCCTGCGGCTTCGCTTCGACGCGCCCGAGCGCCCCGGCGCCTTCGTGGATCCGGCCGGCAACCGGCTTGGCGACCACCGCGGCGTCCACCACTTCACCATCGGCCAGCGCAAGGGCCTGACCATCGCCCTGGGCCGCCGCGCCTACGTTTCGGCCATCCGCGCCGACACCGGCGAGGTGGTCGTCACCGACGCGCCAGAGGACCTCCTCGCCGGGAGCCTCACCGCCCGCGACCTGCGCTGGGCCGGCGCGCCTCCGGTGGGGCCCTTGGACTGTCACGCCCAGATCCGCTATCGAAGCCCCGCTGTCCGGGCCCGGGTGGAGGTCACCCCCGGCGCCGGTGTTGGCGCCGGTGCCGGTGCCGGCGCTGGTGCCGGTGCCGGCGCTGGTGCCGGTGCCCACGCCCGGGTCGTCTTTGCCGAGCCCCAGCGCGCCGTCACCCCTGGCCAGGCCGTGGTGCTCTACGACGGTGACCTCGTCCTCGGGGGCGGCTGGATCGTAGCGGCGTCGCGTTGAGCCCGCACGATTGTCTCTGCGCGCGGCGCAGGCACGAATCCCTGTGCGCGCGGCGCAGGCACGAATCCCTGTACGCGCGGCGTATCCTGTCGTAGACATTGTGCTGGTGAGAGCGAGGGACATGCCGAGACTGGCGAGATCGATAGTGCTGGCACCGATGGTTGCGTTGGCGGTGGGCGCCGCTCTGGCGGTGGGCTGCGGCGGCGACGAGGTCCAGTGCCACGTCGCGGGCGACTGCCCCGACGGGCAGCAGTGTGTCCTGGGCGAGTGCCGGCCCGAGGTGGGCTCGGACTCCGCGGTGTCCGACGGCGGGGTGGATGGCGTCGCGGACTCGGGGTCGGACGCGATGGTGGACGCGGGCGGTGATGGCGGTGGTGTCTGCGACTACGTGGACGATGGCGTCATCGAGCGCGATGAGATGGTCATCGAGGTGGGGCTCGGCGCGACCTACCGGGTGAACCAGAACGCGCCGGTCACCGTGGATCTGGTGGGCACCCAGTCCGGCGGGGAGCCCCTGTGGGACTTCACCGGCACCACGCCGTCGGACCAGAGCGTCGTGGATGAGCTCCTGCCGGTGGGCGGCACCTGGTTCGCCGCGGACTTCCCGGACGCCACCTATGTCGCGCACCTGGACCCCGACACCTACGGCGTGTTCCGGGTCACCGACCAGGCCCTCTCCATGTTGGGTGTCGCCTCGGTGACGCCCGACGAGACCCTGATGACCTACGACGTGCCCGTGGACCTGCTGCGCTTCCCCATCGGGCTCGGCGACCACTACGTCATCGACACGACCTCCACCGGGACGTACAGCTGGACGCCACTTTGGACCGTGGAGGAGACCTACGACATCACCGTGGACGCGCTGGGCACGGTGGTGGTCCCCGCCGGCACCTTCCACGCCCTGCGCATCCGCACGAACCTTCACCAGTTCATCCCCTACACGGTCTTCACGGTGGACCGGATCCTGTACATCTGGGTCACCGAGTGCTTCGGCATCGTCGCCCGGATCACCTCTGAGGACGACGAGGCCGACAACATCTTCACCGAGGCGGCCCAGTATCGCCGCATGACGCTCTAGCGAAGCTTCGCCTCAAACCGACGAGTTGCCAGAATGAGTCTCTCGACGCCAAACAGATTTCGCCTGCGACAAACGGCTTCGCTAGCTGGTTTCCACCCCAGAAGTGGCTTCGAAGCGAAAGCGCGACAGGCGCGTCGGATGTGCACTACCAGATCTGGTGGTCGTACCGGGAGTACTACCCCAGATTTGGTGGTGTGCAGACGGCGTGCATGGCGCGGTTGCAGCCGATGTCCACTTCTGGGGTGGGAACTAGCTAACTGTAGAGGGGACCTCTGCGGGTCCCCTCCCCCGCGGAACAAATCCGCGGGGACCCCTCCCCCCAGCTCGGCGGCACTCGCCACCGGCCGGCGCACGTGCGCCGGCTGTTTGAACAGCACCGAAACTTGACTCAACTGTGAAGAAGTCGGCCTTCATAGGTGTCTAGGACCATGCCGCTCTCCCATCGAACACTGGGCGCGATCCTCGGCGTCGTGCTCCTCGGCACAATGGCGGGCTGTCCGCAGTTTCAGACGGCCCCGGTGCGGTACCCGGCCCCCCAGACCTCGTTCATGGTGGTCAAGGGACGGCGCATCCACTTCGTGGACCGCGGCGACAAGGCGAAGCCCGCCATCGTCTTCATCCACGGCTTCGCGTCGGCCCTGGTGGTGTGGAAGCGGCTCATGCGGGCCCTGGAGGGCGAATACCGCGTCCTGGCCCTCGACCTGCCGGGGTTCGGCTTCTCGGACAAGCGCCGCGGGGACTACTCGCCCCAGGGGCTCGCCGACCTGGTCGACGCCTTCCTGGCCCAGCGGGGGGTGGCGCGCGCCCATGTGGTGGCTCACTCCTGGGGTAGCTCCGTGGCCCTGGCCCTGGCCCACCGTCACAAGAAGCGCGTGGGACGGCTGGCGCTCCTCGGGGCGTGGGTCTACGACGACCAGATCGTGCCCTTTCTGCGCTGGTCCAAGGTGCGCGGCCTCGGAGAGTTGCTCTTTTCGATGTTTTACAAGGAGCGGGTGGGAGACCGCTTCGCGCTGGCGTTCTTCGAGCCCGAGCGGTTCGTGCGGCACAAGGCGGTGGTCCACGTGCAGGAGGCGCTGGATCGACCGGGGGCGGTGCGGGCCGCCCTGGCGGCCACCCGGCACCAGCGGCTGGCCGACCTGGAGAAGCACTACACCCGCATCAACCATCCGACCCTGCTGCTGTGGGGGCGGGAGGACGGCGTGGCCCTGGTCAAGTACGGGGAGCGGCTCAGCCGGGACCTGTCCACGGCGCGGCTCCGGGTCTTCGGGCGGTGCGGCCACTTCCCCATGATCGAGGCCTACGGCGCGACCCTCAACGCCCTGCGCCTCCACTTCGGAGCGGCAAAGTGAGTCCGCAACTCCAGGTCCTCTTGGCGGCATGGGTGGTCTCGGCCGCCTGGGTGCTCCTGGCGCCGGGTCCTGCCCGGGCCCAGGTGGCCCCGCCCAGCCCGGGCGCTGAAGCTTTGGAGAAACGGCCTGATTCCACACTTTCCCTAAAGGGTTACTATAGGGTTCGGGGCGACGTGTTCCACAACCTCGATCTGGACCGCGGCCCCACGCCCCAGGGCAGTTACCTCTTCCCGCTCCCGGCTTCGAATCCCCGGGACCAGGTCCTGCAGTCCAGCAACATGCGGCTCCGTCTCGAGCCGGCCTGGCGGGTCACCCGCAGCGTGCGCGTGATCATGCAGGTGGACTTCCTGGACAACCTGGTGCTCGGCTCCACGCCGGCCGGGTTGCCCCGGGACCGGTGGACGCCCATGGCCGCGGCCACCCTTGGCCAGGTGTCCCCCGAGTCCGGCAAGAACAGCTGGGGGGACGCGGTCATCGTGCGGCGGGCCTGGGGCGAGGTGCTCCTGCCCTTCGGGGTGGTCGCCGTGGGGCGTCAGGGCGCGCTCGTCAACTGGGGCACGGGGTTCTTTATCAACGCCGGCAACGACCTGGACGCCGACCGGTCGGACTCGGCGGACCGCGCGGTTTTCGCCACGAGCCTGGCAGGACACCTGTGGATGGTCGCCTTCGAGTGGAGCGCTTCGGGGCCCACGTCGGCGGGCCTGTGGCCCGAGGACCAGCCGCTGGACCGAGACCCACGGGACAACGTTCGCACCTACGCCTTCGGCTTTGCCCGCTACCACACCGACGCGGGCGTGCGCCGGCGCACGCGGGCAGCCGCGGTGTCTGTGAACTACGGCCTCATCGCCAGCTACCGGACCCAGAAGATCGACGTCCCGGGGTACTACGCGCCCGGCGGGCTGAGCGGGAGCTACGGCCCCGACGCCGTGGTGAGCCGTGGCCTTCAGACGGTCAGCGCGGACCTGTGGTTCCGCCTGGTGCACCGCCGGTTCCGGCTGGAGGTGGAGGCCGCCGTGATCTGGGGGCGCATCGGTGACGCATCGCTGGATCCGGGGGTCTCCCTGGGCACTGCCATCGAGTCGTTGCAGTACGGCGGCGTGGTCCAGGCGGCCTGGACACCCTGGGGCGGCGGCTTCTCGCTGGGGCTGGAGGTGGGCCTCGCCTCGGGCGACCCGGCCCCGGGCTTCGGCGTGCGCAGCCCCCTGGACCAGGCCCAGGCGGTGCCCGGCGACGTGGACGGCCCGCAGTTCCGGCTGCCCCAGGACAACCGGGTGGACAACTTTCGCTTCCACCCGAACTACCACGTGGACCTGATCCTGTTCCGTCGCATCCTCGGCACGGTGAGCGATTCGGTGTACCTGCGCCCCTGGGTCCGTTGGACGTCACGGTGGGGGCTCGCCCTGGAGGCGGTGGCCATCTCGTCCTTCGCGCTCGAGGCGGCCTCGCCGCCGGGCGGCGAGCGGCCCCTCGGCGTGGAGCTCGACGTGGGCGCGAGGTTCCGGTTCGACCGGAGCTTCGTGGTGCGGGTCGGCTTCGGCGTGCTGGTGCCCCTGGCAGGCCTGGACAACGCCGCCCTGGGGCTGAAGGCCAAACCGGCCACGACCCTGCACGTGCTCATGGGATTCGTGCTTTGATGGCGGTAACATGGGCTACGTAGGATGGACCACGATGCGCGCAGCTGAGAAGAGGCAACAGGCCGGTCGCGTGCTGGCGACTGCGGTGGTGTCCGGGCTTCTGCTCGCCGGGCTGGTCCTCGGCGCCGCGGGCTGCCCCGACAACGGCGTGGTGGGGCCCGACGCCGCCGACGACGCGGCCACGCCGCTCCCCGACGCCATGCCCCTGTGCCAGGGCAACAACGATGGGATCATCACCGTCGACGAGATGCCCATGGTCCCGGGCATCACGGTGGACTATTTGGTCAACGCCCCAGGCACCAGCGTTGGCGTCCAGCCCTCGGGCACCATCGACGGAGGCGGGGACCGCATCTGGGACTTCACCGACACCTCGGGGGAGGTCTTCGCCATCACCCTGGAGACCATCTGGGGGCGGTGGTTCGAAAGCGACTTCGCCGACGCCCACTACGTGTCCGGCCTCGCCCCGGGCAACGACACCCTGGGCGTGTACCGGGCCACCGGCGACGCCATCTGGCTGTTGGGCTACGCCTCTCCCCAGCCGGACGTGACCCTGGCCGTGTACGACGACCCCGTGCCGCTGATCCGCTTCCCCATCTCCGAGGGCCAGAGCTGGGCCGTCGTGGCGCACATCACCAACGCCGTGTACGACGGCCAGCCCTTCGCCTCCACCGACACGTACAACATCTCCGTGGATCAGCGCGGCACCCTGGACCTGCCCTACCTGTCGCTGCACAACACCCTGCGCCTGCGCGTGGACGTCACCCAGTCCCTACCCGGTGGCCAGACCATCCACCGGTACCAGCTCCTGTACCTGCACGAGTGCTACGGCGAGCTGGGCCGCATCGTGTCGACCGACAACGAGGTCGATCCCAACTTCACCACAGCCGCCGAGTTCCGCCGCCTGGCCCTGCCGTAGGTCAGGGGCCCAGATGTCGCCAGGGAGCATGTGGTAAAGTACGTCAAATAGCTGTGCATCAGCGCCCCTGGCGCTTGGGGCAGCAAAAGAGGAAATACCGGCGTGCAAGACGATTTGATCACCATCCGGACCATGCACGACGCAGCCATGGCGGAGATGTACCGTGACATCCTCGAGGGGGAGGGCATCGTGGCGATGATCCCCGGCGCTCAGCACCGCAGCATGCTCGGCATGGTGGGGGCGTACGTGGAGATCCCGCTCAAGGTGGTGGCGGCAGACGCAGAGCGGGCCGCGGAGGTCATCGATGCCATCGAATCCGGCGTGGTGGACGCAGACTGGGCCGAGGGGGCGGAGGACGGCCAAGTGGCCGACGACGAGGAGGGAGGCAAACAGAGAGGCAAAGAGAGAGGCGAAGAGGGTGACGTCGACGAAGAGGACATGGTTCCGGGCAGGCGCAAGCTCAAGCGGATTGCGTTCTTCATCGCCTTCGCCATCCCCGGGGGGGCGCACTACTATCTCCGGAGATGGTGGCTCGGGGCGTTTTTTGCCGGGGCCGAGGTAATCGGCGGGATCATCCTGGGGTCTCTGGGTGAGACGCCGTTGGCGATGATCTGGGTGCCGGGGCTGGTGGTCGGCGACGCCCTGGGGGGAGTGTCCCGGGTGGCCGAGGCCAATGGCGAACGGGCGCCTCGGCTGGCTTGGCTGTCTCGCAGCGTCGGGGTGCTCGTGGCCATCTGCGTCACCACCGTCTTCGTGGTCACCGAGCAGGCCCCAGCCTGGGCCGCGGGGGAGAGCGGACGCGTCGTGTGCCAGCGTCTGAGTACCTGCCACCAAAAAACCTACCCGCGCTGTGAGCTGAGCATCGTCAGGAATCTACGCCGCGCCGAAACCAAGTCCCAGGAGCTGAAGTCCTGCGCGCGTTGCTTGAAGCGCCAGCCCTGCGACAAGATTTGGAAGAAGTGCTCCCACGACTGCGGTCGCGCCAACGTCAGCCTCACCCACGGCGCTCCCCCCACACCCCTGGTCCCGCCGCCTGGGGCCCCGACGTATCCCTAGCACTTGCTGAGTGCCTACTGACTAGGACGCGTACGTCCAGACCTTGACAGGCGCGCGAGGATCCCACAGCCTGTCAGGGTTGACGAGCACACGTGATTGGGAGAAACAATGAGCCGATTCATGTCGTTTGCAATTCCGTGCCTGGCGGCGCTCATGACCCTTGGGGGCTTGGGCGCCACGGGCTGTGTGACCCAGGGCACCTACGATGAGCTGATGGCCAAGCACAAGAAGCTGGGCGGGAAGCTCAAGGCGTCCGAGAGCCTCTCCGCGCGGCGGCAGCGGCGGATCGAGGCCCTGGACGCGTCGATCGCCAAGGTCAAAAAGGCCCTCGCCGCGGTCCAGAAGGAGCTGGCTTCGACGCGCGAGAACATGAGCGAGAAGCTGCGCAACAGGAAGCGGGAGCTCCGGCGTCAGGCAGCGGAGCTCGAGGCCAAGATGCTAGAGCTCAAAAAGAGCCGCTGGGCCCTGCGGGAGCTGGCGAAGATCAAGGCCGAGATGAAGCGGCAGAAGGAGCTCAACGACAAGCTGAAGCTGAGCTTCGCGAAGATGATCTCAGCCGGACGGCTCAAGCTCATCAACCGCCGGGGCAAGCTGGTGATCCAGATGGCCTCCAAGGTGCTGTTCAAGTCGGGCAAGGCGCGGCTCACCAAGGAAGGCACCGACGCCCTGAGGGACCTGGCGGGCGTGCTCAAGCGGATCAACCGGCACTTTCAGGTGGCGGGGCACACCGACAACATCCCCATGCGCAAACGCAAGTACAAGGACAACTGGGGACTGTCCAGCTATCGAGCCACGGTGGTGGTGCGGCTGCTGTTGAAAAACGGCGTCCCCGGGCACCGGCTCAGCGGCGCGGGGTTCGGCGCCTTCGACCCGGTGGCGAGCAACCGCAGGGCCTCGGGCCGCGCCCTGAACCGCAGGATCGAGATCACCCTCCTGCCCGCCGTCAACATCAAGAAGTTCAAGTAGCGTTCGTGCGCTCGGGGGGCCACTCGCCGCGGTCTTGGAGGACCTCGCGCAGGACCTTGAGGGCGGAGTTCACCACGGGGACGCCGCCGTAGGTGGCCATCTGGAAGATGACCTCCGCCACGTCGGCGGCCGGGCAGCCAACGTTCAAGGCCGCGTGCACGTGCATCTTCAGCTCGTCGGTGCGCTCCAGCACCGTGAGGGCGGCCACGGTCACGAGCTGGCGGGTGGGGTGCGGGATCTTCTCCCGGGCATACATCTGCCCGGTGACGAAGAGCGACAGGTCCTTCGCCAGGCCCTTGTCAAAGGCGCGCCACAGCGCGTAGGGGCGCTCCCCGGTGACGCCGTCGAAGTAGAGGTTGGCGGTCTCGGCGGTCTTGGTCTTCAGGTCGTCGGTGGACATGGGCGCCTCCAGGGCTCGGGCTGGTTCGTCGGTGGTTGCTCCTACCGCGTTACACCGAAACCGCTCGCCGGACAAGGCGCGGGACAAGGCGCGGGACAAGGCGCCGGACAAGGTGCCGGACAGGGCCGGACAGGGCGCCGGGGTGGGGCGCCCCGAATCCGCTACGCGTCGCATTCCTGCGCCAGGAGCCACTCGAAGATCCCCGGCCACTGGTCGCGCACCTCGGCGCGGCCCATGAAGGTGCCGATGTGGCCGCCTTCGGTCTCCACCTCGTGGACGCGCCGACTGGACACGGCCCGGCGGGCGGCCCAGACCTGGGGCGGTGGGGTGATGTGATCCCGGCGGCCGGCCACCAGGCACAGGGGGCAGTGGATGGCGGCCAGGTCCACGGTGCGGCCGCAGGCCACGAGGCGCCCCCCGATGAGGCGGTTCTCCTTGAACAGCTCCCGCACGGCGCGCAGGTACAAGGGACCGGGCAGGTCCTTTGGGCTGCGGTACCAGTCCTGCAGCTGATGGTGGCGCCCCATCCAGCGGTCATCGTCCAGGCGCGCCCACACGGACCAGGGGGTGACGCAGAATCGTTGAAAGGGGCTCAGCAGGTCGAACCCCGTCGAGATGAGCTCGCCGGGCATGGCCCCCCGGCCGCGCAGGACGAGGCCGCGGTAGGCGGCCATGGGCATCAGCCGGGAGACCTGCTTCACCACGCCGGATCCCGCGTGGAAGTCGATGGGCGCGGCCACGAGGGTGAGGCTCGTCGTGGCGTCGGGCGCCAGGGCCGCGGCAATGGCCGACTCCCAGCCGCCCTGGCACACCCCCAACAGGTGAGCGCGACCGCCGAGGGCCCCGATGGCGTCTCGGATGGTGGCCACGCTGTCGTCGATGTCCCGGCGGGCCGCCGCGGCGCTGTGGCTCACGTCGCGCCACTCGATGGCCGCTACGCGGGCGAAGCCGTGGCCCAGCGCGGCCTGCACCAGGCTCTGTCCGGGACCGAAGTCCACGATGTTGGACCGGTTCACCTCCGGCGGGACAATGAGCAACGGCACGGTTGGCGGTCCGTCCGGGAGCGGGGTGAAGTCCCTCAGCCGGTGGGCATCGTCTTCGCGAATGACGCGGTTGGGCGTGAGCCAACGGGAGGGTGGTCTTTGGCGCAGGACCGTCGCGTTCAGGTAGCGCAGGGGGCGGATCGCCAGGGAGGCCAGCGGCTGGGTCCAGGGATGCGAGGCGGTGCCGGGACGCGAGGCGGTGTCGGGACGCGAGCCGCTGTTGGCGGCCTCCGCGGTCATGGTGTCTCTTCCGACTGCTGCTCGAGGTAGCCCACCATGGCCTCCACCGTCTCGGCCAACGCCACCACGCGGCCTTCCAGCTTTTCCGTCCGCTCCTGCATGAGCTCGAGGGCCTCGAGGACCTTGGCCAGGTCGTCGGCGTTCGTGCCTACGCCGCCGCTCCCGGCCGCGTCTCCGCTCCCGGCCGCGCCGCCGCTCCCGGCCAGGCCCAGGTCTCGGAGGCGTTCCGCCAGATCGGTCAGGCGTCCGCGGTCCGATAGCAGGGCCTTCCACCAGGTCTCGAGGCCGGTTTGCCAGGCCTGGGCCAAGTGTCCGCCAAAAGCGGCAAAGGGAGTGTTGCTGAAGGGATTGTCACCCATGTGAATCCTCCTGTGAGTGGTTCCGCGAATGGTCCGGTGAATGGTCCGGTGAATGATCCTCTTGTTGTGCAAGGCAAAAACAATGAACGCATAATATTTAAGAGTCCTGCCCCGGGTTGTCAAGACAACATTACGCGCTTGCAGCATGATTATGTTGCACTGCACTCAGCGATGGGCTACCATGACCGGCGAGGTCAATGGACCCGCGAGGTCAACGAGGTCGAAGCCATGTCCAGCAAAGACAACGAACCCAGCGACCACGGCCCGGTGGTCATCAAGAAGTACGGCAACCGTCGCCTCTACGACACCCGCCAGTCCAGGTACATCACCCTGGAGGACCTCGCGGGGATCGTCCAGTCCGGGGCCTCCGTCCAGGTCATCGACTCCACCACCTCCAAGGACCTGACCCGCCAGGTGCTCATGCAGGTCATCCTCGAGCAGCAGGAGCCCCTCGACGTCGTCCCCGTGGAGCTGCTCCACGCGGTGCTCAGGGTCCAGGGCACCCTGGAGCAGGCGCCTCTGGCCGCCTTCCTCTCGGCCATGACCGGCCAGTTCGTGGGGCGCGGCAACCAATGGGCCCGGCAGATCGTGGATCTCATGGGCAGCTTCCCCATGGCCGGCGTACCCGGGTTCGGGGGTGCCCCCACCGTCGCTGAGGACGTCGACGATGGTGGCGATGGAGAAGACGTCGACGAGCCCCCACCACCAGGTGACGCGAAGTCGCCCCCCGAGCTGCGCCAGGTGCGCAACCGCATGGACGCGTTGCTCAGCAAGATGAAGAAGTCATAGGCCGTCGGCAGTCCGGCGAGAAGCTCAGGCTACGGTGCGCAGTGGATGGGGCCGAGGGGGAGGGACTGGTCGGCGGCGAAGCCGATGGTCATGTCGTCTGTGTGGCCCGTGCCGAGGTAGAAGTGGATCTCCTCGGAGACGCCGCCCAGGTGGTCGGTGTCGCCGGGGCCCGTCTCGTAGCCGGCGGCGGCCACGATGGCCGGTCCGCCGCCGGGGAGCTGAACGATCATCCGGGTGCCCGGGGCGGGGCGGTTGGACCACAGCATGTTGAGGTACCAGGCCTCGTCCAGGGTGGGTAGGTACTGCCCCGTGGCGCCCTGGCCGTACTCCGAGCTCTCCTGGGGGCACCAGGGCTGGTCCCGCCCCATGACGAAACCGGTCGTGTTCTGGGAGAGTTGGTGGTGCGCGGGGATTCCGTCCCACAGGCTCGTTGGCCACTGGCCGGCCGCCGCCACCGCGTCGTCCACGGTGACGAGGTGCGCCTCGAGCACCATGGCCCCGGTGGAGGGCAGGGTCACCGAAGGCCCCCACAGCCGCTCCACGACATCGGTGGTCATGGTGCAGTCCCCCACCGGCGGGACGATGAAGCCGATGTCCAGGGCGTAGGGCCCGGCCAGCTCCTGGCCGGCCTCCACCCAGGTGTCCGCGACCAGATAGTAGATCCCCGCCTGGAGGTGGGCGCCCACGCCGTAGTTTCCGCGGTCGATGCAGTCAGCGGCGTCCAGGCTCCCCAGCAGGTGCAGGTCGATGTCCACCCCCGGTACGTCGTCCGGCACAGCGGCCGAGAGGAACCCCGCCTCGGCCAGGTCGAGCCGATAGATGATTTCCGGGCCGCTCTCGTCCCCGGACGGATAGCAGGCGTACCCGTCGTACTGCCGGGACGTGGACGTGGAGGTGTCGTTGTCGTCGTGGTAAGGGAAGGTGGTCACGCAGATGAGCCCCGGCGGGCAGTCGGTCCCCGCGTCCGGTGCGACCCCGTCGGGCTGTCCGCCATCGGTGAGGGCGGCGTCAGTGGACCCGTCGACCAGGGGCAGCGCGTCTTGACTGGCCGCGTCTGGATCGCCCTCGCTCCCGCCTCCGCCACAGGCCAGGCCCAGAGCCATCGACGCCAGCCCCACGATCAGTGCCACCGCGTGTTTGTCATGTGCCCTCGCGGGACGTCCGGCGTTGCATGTCATGGCTGGTCCGTTCCCATGGGCCCAGTATAGTCGGGTTGCGCGAGCCTGATCAATTGATGCCTTCGTCGGCGGTGGCGCTCCGATCTGCGGTGTCGCCGCCGGAGGCGGGGACGAGCTGGCGGAGCTGCCAGGTCTGCAGGGCGATCTGGGTCTCGGCCTTGTTGATGTCCGCGCGGACGAGGCCCGCCCAGTAAGCAGAAACGAACATGGATCCCAGGACCGCCACGAGGAGCAGCAGCAGGGTGGGGACCTCGGGGAGGGACAGCGCGTGGGGCATGACGATCATGTGCCCGTCGCCGAAGACATAGGAGGGATCGATGACGCCGGCGACCTCGAGGCCGAAGGGCACCACGATTGCCAACGACGCGATGCTGGCGAAGATCAGGGCCCGTCGGGTGCTCTGGAAGAGGGCGAAGCTCTGGGCGTTGATGGCCAGGACCGACGGGATCAGCAGGAACGGCCCGACCATGCGCGAGGCGATGCCCAGGCAGGCGGTGACGAAGACCGCCAGCAGGTATTGATGGATGTCCCGGGGGCTCTTGGCGCCCACGAGGCAGGTGACGATGGCGCCCACCAGCATCAGGCCGGCGGTGATGATCAGGGGGTAGTCCCGGATGCCCATGATCAGGAAGAAGGGCGCCACCAGCAGGAAGGCTCCGTAGGTGAGGGGGCCCATCTTCAGGACCTGCCCGAGGTGGTCGGTGGCGTTCTTGTCGAGCTGGTTCTGGACCTCTGTGGGCACGCGGACCGGCGGCTCGGTGATTAGCTTCACCAGGATCCCCATTGCCTCGGGGCTCTCGGGGCGCAGCGCCAGGGTCTTGCCCAGCTCGGCCATGGCGCGACGTCGGTGGTCGTTGGCCTCGGCGCCGCCCTCCAGGGCCTTTTCGGCTGACCGGGCGGCTGCCTCCTGGTGTTTCCGGGCCAGGTCCGCTCGGAGCTCCACGTCCCGCTCGCCGGCGAGGTACCCCTCCAGGGCGTCGTGTACCTGTCTGAGGTCGGCGAAGCGGTCGTCGGGCTTCAGGGCGGTGGCCTTGGCGCAGATCTCGTCGAGCTCGGGCGGGATGTCGCGTTCCGGGGCGCGCGCCGATGGCCGGCCGTTGATGCCCTGGAGGGTCTTCATGGCCAGGTCCGGCGGCCGGGTCCGGCGATCGAAGTACGGCTCCTGGGCGAGGATTTCGAAAAGCAGCATGCCCACGCCGTACACATCCACCCGTCCGTCGAGCTGGTGGTCAGCGTGGATGAGCTGCTCCGGCGCGGCGTAGCCCGGTGTGCCGATGACCGCGGCGGCGTCGGTCAGGGCCTCCTCATGGGTGGGGGCGGCGGAACCGGCCGCGCCGGGCGTCGAGCCGGGCGTCGAGCCGGGGGCGGTCTCCTCACGGATCTCGGCCCAGGTGGGCGCGAGGCCCCCGACGCTCTCGTCTGCGCCGAGGACCTTGGCCACGCCCCAGTCCAGCAGGTACACCTCGCCGAAGTCGCCGAGCATGACGTTGGCCGGCTTCACGTCCCGGTGGAGGATGCCGTTCTGGTGGGCGAAGTCCAGGGCCAGGCAGAGCTGGCTGATGGCCGCCAGGAGCTTGCGTCGGGGGTACCGCTCGGTCATCTCCCTGCTGCCCGCAGACAGGGAGCTGACGATCTCCTTGAGGGTCCAGCCGCGGATCCGCTTCATGACGAAGTACAGCTGCCCGTCGGGACGCAGCCCGAGGTCGTAGACCGGCACCAGGGAGGGGTGCTCCAGACGCCCCTGGACGCGCGCTTCCCGCATGAAGCGCTGGAGCACGGCCTCGGTGTCGCGGTACTTGTCGTGGACCACCTTCATGGCCACATCGCGCCCCACGCGGAAGTCCCGCACGAGCCGGATTTCGCCCATGCCCCCCGCCGCCAGGGGGCGCGGCGGGCCGTAGCGGTTGTCGAAGGACTCCGGCGCCTCGCGGATCAGGTGCTCCCGGCTCGTCAGCGTGCCAGAGGACGTGGTGGGCTCATGAGTGGACGTGTTGGACGCGTCGGTGGACGGGGGATCCTGGTGAGACATGTGGTCCTCCCGGGCGGTCTCGGATGTGAGAGGTCGTTTTACCACGATTCTCGGATCGTGGTACGGTCGGGCTCTGTGGCTCGAGGGAGCAGCGACGTGTGCATCAGCCCCCCCTGGATTGTCCTCGGGTGCATGATCTATGCGTGCTCGGGCGACGACGCACCCCGCCGCCGGGCCCCTGGGGCGCGACCCCGTGGTCCGCAGCGCCAAGATGGGTGAGATCGCCGGGGAGTGCGCCACGGTGGTCTTCGACTCCGCCTTGCGGATCATGACGGTGAGCGCCGACTTCTTCGACATGGCCCTGTACGCCATGGACCCCGACGACCTGGGGATCTTCGCCTGCCACGTGCTGCCTCTACGGGAGTCCCACTCAGGGGGCGACATCGAGGAGATCATGAACGACACCTCGGGCGGGGCGTACTTTCACCTCGATGACCAGGACCGGCCGATACTGGCCAACGCCGACGGAATGTGACCGCGGGCGTCAGGCGCCGCGGAGGAAGTCGGACATGGTGGTCCAGAGGGGGCGGGCGCGGGGGTCGATCATGATCGTGACGTGGGCGCCTTCGATGGAGACGTGGCGGTAGTCTTCGGAGCCGAGGAGGTCGCCGAGGCCCTCGGAGGAGGCGGGGGGGACGATCCAGTCCCGGGTTCCGGTGAGGTTCATGACGGGGCAGGTGATGCTCTTTAGATCGACACGGTCGCCGTGGATGCGGGTTTCGCTGTTCGAGAAGCGGTTGGCGTGGAAGACCTCGTCGACGAACTTCCTGAACACGGCGCCGGGGATGTCCACGTTCTCGTTGGCCCAGCGGTCCACGGGGAAAAAGAGCTTCATGACGTCCTCGTCGCCCAGCTTTTCGAGGAACATCTTCCACTTCATGACCTCGTAGTAGGGCTTGAGCACCATGAAGGTGTACCGGATGAGCTTGGCGGGCATGTGGCCCGTGGCGTCCACGATGGCGTCGACGGGGAAGAGGTCCCTGTCGGTCCACACGGCCACCACGCCGCCCTCGGCCGCGGTGATGGGGGTGGTGAGGGTGACGACGCGGGAGACGTCGTCGGGGTGCAGGGCGGCGATCATGAGGGCGAGGTTGCCGCCGATGCAGTGGCCGAAGAGGGAGACCTTCTCGGCGCCGGTCGTCTTGCGGATGGCCGCCAGACAGCCCGTGAGGCCCGGATCGATGTAGCTGTCCAGGGTCGTGGTGCGGTCCCCGGGCTCGGTCTCGCCCCACTCCACCATGTACACGTCCAGCCCCTCGGCCAGGAGATGCTCGACGAAGCTGAATCCCGGCAGCAGATCGAGGATGTAGGTCTTGTTGATGACGGAGTAGACCAGCAGCACGGGATCGACCTCGGGCCCGGGCTCGGGCGAGTCGTCGGGGCGGTCGTACCGGTACAGGGAGATCTTGCCGTCAGCGTGGACCAGGGTGCGGGGCGTCTGGCCCACGGGGGTCTTGTCCGGGTCGGCGTAGTACTCGCTGCCGTAACGTGCCTTGACGTTCAAGGCGTCCAGGAAGCGTTGCACGACCTGCTGGGATGGGGCGTCATCCGTGCCCGTCATGACCTTGGTCCAGGCGTTGGCGATGGGTTCGGTGTCCAGGGTGAAGCCGCCCGACTTGAGCCCCTCGAGGTCGGCCAGGTACTCGCGGGTCATGGACTGTAGCAGTCGGCCCATGCGCTCGGGATCCGCCTGGGCGAGCCGCTCGGACATGGCGGCGGGCACCTCGGACAGCCGTCGCAGCTCCTCCTCCCAGTTGGCCGAGGCCAACCGCTCGAGCTGGGAGAAGGCCCCGAAGCGCAACCGCTTCCGGGCGGCTTCGGGCAGGTCCTTGACCAGGTCCCGGAGGAACTGCGCCTGGAGGGAGGACAGGTCCGCCACCGTCTTGCCCCAGGCGGCGATCCAGTCCTGGGTCGGGTCGGTGGCGGCCTCCTGGCCCTGCTGTCCGGCCTGGGTGGCGGCGTCGAAGAAGGCCTGCATGGCGTCGGCGGCGGCCTTGGCCCCGTCGGTCCAGATCTTCATGAGCTTTTCGTTGGGATTCTCGGTGTCACTCATCGGGGTCTTCCTCTACACGTCGGTGGTGAGTAGCTTCTTCTCGATCTTGCCGGAGGGGCCCTTGGGCAGGGTGTCCAGGAGGGTCAGGGCCTTGGGGACCTTGTACCTCGCCAGGTTCCGGCGGCATGAGGCCAGGATCTCGGCGGCGGTGGGCGGGTCTCCGTCGGTCTGGGCGAGGGCCACAAAGGCGTGGCCCACCTCGCCCCACCTGTCGTCCGGCACGCCGATGACCGCCGCCTCCACCACGCCCTCCACCTGGTAGAGCACCCGCTCCACCTCGGCGGGGTAGACGTTCTCACCACCGCTGATGAACATCTCCTTGAGCCTGCCCACCACGTAGTGATAGCCGTCCTCGTCCTGGCGGAAGAGGTCGCCGGTGGCGAACCAGCCGTTGCCCACCATGGCCGCGGCGCTGGCGTCGGGGTTCTTCCAGTAGCCGGCGCACACCGTGGGGCCCCGGAGCTGGAGCTCACCCACCTCGCCGCGCTTCACCTCCCGGCCTTCGCCGTCCACCAGGCGGGTGTCCAGGTGCAGCACCGAAAAGCCCACGGCGCCGGCCTTGCGGATGGCGTCCCGCTCGTGGAGCACGAAGCAGTTGGGGCCCACCTCGGTGAGGCCGTAGCCCTGCTTGAACACCAGGCCGCGCTCCCCAAAGGCCTCGATCAGGGGGATGGGGCAGGGGGCGCCGCCGCTGATGAAGAACCTGACGCTCGACAGGTCGGCCCCTGCGAAGCCCGGCTCGTCCGCGAGCATCTGGAACATGGTCGGCACCGCGAAGAGCACCGTGACCTTGTGCTCTGCCACGGCCCGGAGGGTCTGCGCCGGGTCGAAGCGTCGGGCCAGGACCACGGTGCCGCCGCGGTGAAGCAGCGGCAGGGTCAGCACGTTCCAGCCGCCCGTGTGGAAGAAGGGTGTGTGGGTGATTGTGATGTCGTCCGCGCGCAGGTCCCAGCCCGTTGCCGTGTTGATGGCGTTGTAGGTGATGGTGCCGTGGGTCAGGACGGCACCCTTGGGGCGGCCGGTGGTGCCGCTGGTGTAGAGCAACATCAAGGGCGTGTCCGCGGTGACGCCCTCGGTGGTCACCGGATCCGGCGACGCGCGCTCCAGGCGGGCGGCGTAGCCCTCGGCGCCGGCGCTGGCCTCGGCGTCGGCTGCGTCGGCGGGGTCAAAGGCCACCAGCGGCCCGGACCAGAGCCCGGTGGACAGAGCCTGAGCCGTGGCGTCCATGTCGCTTCCATAAAAGAGGACGGCGGGCTCGGCGTCTTCGAGGATGTAGGCCACTTCGTCGGGGGAGAGGCGCCAGTTCACCGGGACGAGGACCGCGCCGACCTTGGCCACGGCGAAGTACAGGTCAACCTGCTCGATCCGATTCTCACCGATCAGGGCCACGCGGTCACCGGGGCCCACTCCCAGGTGGTCGGCGATCAGGTGCGCTGCGCGATCCGCGCGCTGATTCAAAACCGAGTAGGTGTAGCTTCGCCCGTCCGCAAGGTCCACCAGGGCCGTCTTGTCTGGCTCCACCCGGGCCCATTTCGCCAACCAGTTTCCGTGGATCATCTGCGTCTCCCTCGGGCCTGATTCCCGCTGTGAAAGATGCGATTGAATATGCATTTGCACAATACATTGTCAAGCAATATTTTGCTGTAGCGATATAATCCACGCGAGAACAACAGAAAAGAATCCAAGAAAATCAGGGTATTTTACCAGATCAGGGCAGCAAAATGGTGCGAAGCAACAAAAACTGGTTGACTTCCTCTTGTGCGATGCCTATACATTGCTGCACACGCACAGCGGACGACCGTCATTTGGCGCCGCTGCTCAACAAGGAGAAAAAAGATGGCTACCAAAAAGACCAAAGACCTCAGCGAGAAGTACCTCGGCGCTTTCACCCACGCCATGGAAGAGCAGATGGGCCGGTTCGAGGCCACCATCGAGGAGCTGACCCAGCGCAACGAGCAGTCCCTCGAGGCCGCCAACGCCGCCATCGGCGAGTGGGCCAAGCTGGCCCGGGAGACGGCCGCCATGTCCCACCAGATGTCCACCGAGTGGATCAAGGCCGTGCGTGGCACTGCCCAGCGGGCCAACGAGATGATGGACTCGGTGGGCGGACGTTAGGCTTGGCTTTCTCGCAGCCCGCCAAGCCGCCCGCTCCGCCAGGGCGCGGGCGACCGAGGATCGCAGTCGGCCGAGCGCACCTCGGCCGGGTGCGGTCCACGTTTGTCGGAGGAGCCCCATGGTGAAGCCCATCCGCCTCGACCTCGGTCAGCCGCGCGAAGTCTTCGGCAACCCGGTTCCCCTGGGCCTGCTGGGGCTGGCCGTGGGCTGCGTGGCCCTGGTGCCCTCTGCCTTTGGTCACGGCCTGACCCCCGCGGGGCTCCAGACCGCCGCGATCTTCGCGCTGCTCTTCGGCGCGGGGTGCCAGCTCCTGGCAGGGCTCATGAGCCTCGCCAACAAGAACGTGCTGAGCGGCACGGTGTTCACTACCTTCGCGTTTTTGTGGCTCGTCAACGCCTGGGCCTTCAACGCGCTGTCGAATGGGACCCTACCCGACCAGTCGGTGGGCCTGGTAACGGAGATCGTGCTCCTGGTGATCTTTCTGGTCCTCACCTATGCCTTCGGCTTTTTGAACCGGCTCCTGTTCGTGTTTCTGCTCGACGTGGACCTGCTCTTCGCCGTGCGCATCGTCAAGACGCTCACGGGCAACCTCTCCCTGAACGTTCCCATCGGCGTGCTCACGCTCATCCTCGCGGCTCTCGCCCTGTGGCTCGCCTTCGGTGCCCTGGTCAACCCGGTGGTGGGCAGGAGCGTATTCCCTCTGGGCGGGCCGCTCTTCACGCCGCCCCAGATGGAGTCCTTCGACTGGGGCATCCGGCGGGGGATCTTCGATGTCCTGTACACCCACTGGCGGGGGCACGCCTTCGAGGAGCTCTCCTACGGCGACCTGGAGGCCGCCATGGCCGAGCGCACGGGCGACCGCGCTCTCCTGCCGGACCTGCACTACCTGCAGGAGTTCGGCTACCTGAAGCTCACCGCCACCGGCGAAGGGCAGGGCGTCCAGAGCGCCCGCCTCAACGCCGCTGGCATTGATCTATACGAGCAGCTGATATTGAGAAAATACAGCTGAGCGTCAAATTTGACCGGAGGTGTGGGATGATCCGCCCGTTGATTCGTACCGTCGTTGCCGCGATGCTGCTCACCATGGGTGGAAGCTGCGCCGACGGCGTGGGCGGAGGTGGCTCGTCCGACTCCCTCGACGCCGGTTCCCATGGGGACGCGGCCCTATTGGACGCCTCGTACGTAGACGGAGGGGACACGGACGCCGGGCCCTGCGGCCCTGGGTCCGATGGCGATTTCACGCTGCTTGGCGAGATCAGCGCCGACACCTGGCGCACCGTGACCGTACCCGCCTGCAGCCAGGCCGAGCAGTTCGTGGTGGCCGCGGGGGGGCAGACCCTCCGACTGGAGGTCCGCGGCCTGGCAGGCCCTGTTCAGGTGACCGTGGTCGACGCCCACGGTGCAGAGGTGGCCGCCGCCCTGGTCACCGACGCCCAGGGCAGCGTCGACTTCACCGCCGACACCACCGTCGAGCACCGCGTGCGCCTCGCCCGCGCCGACGTGGCCACCTCCACCGCGTACGACGCGCGGCTCGTCTGCCTGGACCAGTGCGACCTGGAGGCCACACGCTATCCCATCGTGCTCGTGCACGGCGCCGGCGGCGCCGACGCCTTCGGTCTTTTGGACTACTTCTACGAGGTGGAGGCCACCCTCGAAGGGTACGGCTACCTCTCCCATGCCCCCAGCGTCACCGCCATGGCCCATTCCGAAACCCGTGCCCTGGACCTGGCGGCGGCCATCGACGTCATCCTCGCCGACACCGGAGCCGGCAAGGTCCACCTCGTCGGTCACAGCCAGGCCGGCCTGGACTTCCGCGTTCTGCTCGGCGGCATGGGCTACGGCGACCGCGTGGCCACCGCCACATCCCTGTCCACGCCCCACGCCGGGTACCGCCCCGGTCTCTCGGTCGGCTCGACCTGGTTCGGCATGCGCACCGATGCCGAATACCTCACCGGTGAGTTCGCCGCGCTCTTTCCGGAGGATCCCGCTGTGCCGCGGTTCTCCTGGGCGGCGGCCACCTGCGCCTACTACGACCTGGCGTGCCTCGCCCGGTACGACGACGAGGTGGTCGCCGCAGCCCTGGCCGCCACGTACCAGACCGTGCGCACCGCCTACCTCGACGACCCCTTCGGCGGTGACAACGACGGCCTGGTCCCGGTTTCCGCCGCGCAGTGGGGCACCTTCCTCGGCGTCCTCCCTGCTGACCACTGGGACCTCGTGGGCCAGATCCCCGCTCAGCGCCTCGGCTTCTTCGACCACCTCGACCACTACCTGGACGAAGCCCGCCGCCTCCGCGCCGCAGAGGTGGATCTCGGGCTCTGACAGGACGGCTCACGGTCAGCTCAGGGTCAGCTCAGGGTCAGCTCGGGGTAGAGCTCGGGGTAGAGATCGGGGTCGGCTCGGGGTCGGCTCGGGGTCGGCTCAGGGTCGGCTCGGGGTCGGCTCAGGGTCGGCTCAGGGTCGGCTCAGTCCACCGTGGAGCACTGCACCTCGCCGGGTGGAGAGACGTTGTTGACCTCGTTGCACTCGTCGGACGTGCCCGCGCCCTCTCCCGGGAGCGAGGACCCGTCGTCGTCCACGGCCGCGTAGAACGTGAAGATCTCGCCGGTGCGGTCGGACGGGACCGTCCAGTCCACCGACATGAGCAGCGACTGTCCGGGGAGGATGGGTACCGTGGTCTGGACCGCGCCGATGAAGGTCGGCGCCGGGAGGTCTCCCTCGTAGAAGGCCACCCACACCCCGGCCGGGGCGCCGGCGTCGCCGATGTTCTCCACCCAGGCCTCGACGGCGATTACGGGACAGAGCGAGACGTTGCCGCCCACCGACGAGACGATCAGATCCGGCGCCGCTGGTGTCGCGATGGGCTGGACGTTCTGCCGGTAGTTGTTCAAGCCCATGATGTTCCAGTTGTCCGCCTCGATGGCCGGGATGAGGCTGTCTTCGTCGACGTTGGTGACGTGGTAGGTGTGCTGGTTCCAGATTCGCCGGGTCCGCACCCAGTTGTCCAGGGCGTCCTCGATGACGGCGATCCCCGTCTGCGCCGGCGTGGAGTCGAGGCAGGTCGAGAAGCGGTAGTTGTTCCGGGCGACGATGATCTCGGCCCGCTCGTCGTTGTCCACGTCGGCCACCAGGGGGTACTCCCAGAGCGTGCCGGAGCTGTTGCACATGGTGAACAGCGGCTCCCCGTCGGTGCCGCGATAGATGTGCAGCTCCCGCTCATCTGCGTAGAGGACCTCGGCCACGCCGTCGTCCTCGAAGTCGAAGACCGACGAGCCGGTGGCCCGGGACGAGAGATCGATCGTCTGGCGGAACCACTTCGGGTCCCCGCTCTCGCCCTCGAAGACCACGTAACCGTAGCCGCCGGCCACGGCGATCTCGGGCAGACCGTCTCCGTCGAAGTCCGACACCGTGGGCGGCCCCCCGCCGGTGGGCCCCGAGGGTGTCGGCACGCCCTGGTTCACGTCCTGGGGAGCCAGCCACAGGTCGAGACCCGAGTCCCCCCGGAAGGCTGTGACCAGGTGCTCCGAGCCGTCGACGAGGACCACGTCGGGCATGCCGTCGTTGTCGAGATCCGCGATGGCGATGTAGCCGTCGTTGTGGTCCGGCCGGGACCAGAGCTCGAGGCCGTCCTTGTCGTAGGCGACGTTGCCGCCCACCACGTCCAGGAACCCGTCGTTGTCCACATCGTAAAAGGCCGTGAACTTGGCCACGCTGTTGAGCCCGTCGGCGGGTCGCCCCCGCCAGCGCAGGGTGCCGTCGGCGTTGACCACGGCGTAGCGCACCAGGATCTCGGGCGGGCCCACCTGGTCCAGGTTGGCGATGGAGGGCCCGGAGTAGCCACAGACGATCTCCGGATCCGTGGTGGCCCACTTCAAGGTGCCGTCGGCCTCGAAGGCCAGCAGCGGGTGCAGCCCCCCCACGGCGGTGCCGCAGGTCAGGATCTCGGGCTCGCCGTCGCCGTCGATGTCCCCGATGGCCACCGAGGAGCCGGGCACCACCCGCGCCGCGGCCGCCGTGGCGTTCCAGTGCTCGATGCCGCTGTCGCCGGACACCACGCGCATGATGCCGTCGGCGCCGTAGTTGGACCCGGCGAAGGTGTGGAAGACGACATCGGGGATGTCCTGCTCATCGATGACACCGTCGCTGTTGTCGTCGGTGAGGTTGGCCACCGCGGGCGCCATCATGACCTGGTTGTACGTGGGCATTACGGTGGAGCCGGTCCACGCCCATCCGATCTGCGGGGTGAACACCCCCGGCGGTGGAGTCGGGACCTTGCACGTGATCCCACCGGGTGGGATCGGCAGGCAGAACCCGATGGTGGGCTCGCAGTAGGCGGTGCCGCCGCAGTCGTAGATGTCGTCGCAGGGCGCGCCGGGCAGGGTGCAGGTGCCCTGGTAGCAGACCTCGTTGCCGCTGCAGCACACCTCCCACCCGGGATCGCCGCAGGGCACCTCACCTCCGCAGTCGGTACGGCAGACCCCGGCCTGGCAGAGGCTGCCCGCCGGACAGCACATGTCCCCGCACACGGCCTCGTCCGGGCAGCACGCACCATTCAGACAGGTGGTGGTGGTGTCACAGCATTCGCTGCCGCACACCTCGTGGGGCGGACAGTCCGGACTGGCGTCGAGGCTGCCGTCGTCGTCCACCTCCGCGTCGTGTCCCCCCGCGTCTCCGTCACCCCCAGCGGCCCTCGGCCCACAGGAGGCGGCGGTCAACAACATCACTGACAGGATGGATAGTTTTTTCATGGTCCTAAAATCTTATCTCCTCCGGGCGGTGGAGCACAAGTCATTGGTGAGATCGTCCGTGGCCGGGCACAGCCGTCGGCGGGACCTTTGGGTTGACGACTTACGAAATCCATCACGGATCCAGGGGACTGGTCCCCGTTGGGGTCGGAGCCCGCGAGGTGCCTTCGAGCTGCGCAAGGACTGGCTGACAACGTACGAACGTTGCGCACCGGGGAACGGCGATTTCGTCCGGGATCCCGGACGACCTTCGCGTCCGTGCTCGATATCTGGGCTGGCACGATCCATGCAGTTTGTCATGACATCACCCTGGGTGATGATGGTGCAAAATGGAGAATCACTGGTGGTCGCGATTCGTGTTGGCTGGGGGCGCTCTGATATTCGCGGCTTGCACCGCGCCATCGGGCTCCCCGGCTGACACTGGTGCCCCTGATGGCGCACCGGACGTGGACGGTGGCGAGCCCCTCGAGGCGCGGACCTTCAGGATGGCCTCGACTCCGGTCACTACCGACACGAGCTCCGACAGTTTCTTTGTCTTCGATCCGGGAAACCTGGCCGAGGATGTGGACACGATTTCGTTTCACAACGACTTCATCGGGGTTCCCTGGGACGAATTCGCGGACGGGGACATCTCCGGTCTGCCCGACCCGTGGGTCCAGGCGGTGGACGCCTGGGTCGACCTGGCCGAGGAGACCGGCAAGGAGGTCTTCTTGTCGCTGGCGTTGGTCGGTGGCTCGGAGGGCAGGAACACGCTCGCCAGCCGCGCCACGACCTCCGGAGGCACCCTGGCCACCGAGGACGGGTGGGCGGCGTCCTGCTTCAACTTCCACACCGACGCCGACGGAGAGCGTTGGCGCCAGGCCTACCTCGCCTACGTCCGCTACATGGTGGGGCGGTTTCAGCCGGTTTTTCTCAACCACGCCATCGAGGTCAATCTCTTCTCCCTGGGGTGCGATCCGGTGGACCCGGACGCCTTCGACTCGATCATGGAGGTGGCCGACGCGGCCTATGACGCGGCGAAGGAGCTCAGGCCGGGGATCGTGGCCTTCCCGTCGTTCCAGATCGATACGATGCGGGACAACCAGGGGGAGGGCTGGTGCTCTGCGGGCTCCGAAGGGGCCTGCTTTGCCATCGCATTCGAGCGAGTCCAGGCCATGAAGCGTGACCGGTTCGCGGTGAGCACCTACCCCTTCATCTCGGAGCTGGTGGGGGGCACCTTCCGGGAGACCTGGTTCGAGGAGATCGCCCAGGCGACCGGCGAGCGCCTCGTCGTGGCCGAGACCGGGTTCGCGTCCGACGATCTGCTGCTCAACACGGGGTCGGAGTCCGTGCCGGCTTGCGCGGTCTACCACGAAGCCGACGAGCCGGCTCAGGAGGCGTATCTGACGGTGCTGCTCACCGAGGCTGAGCGTCTGGGCATGGATCTGGTGACCTGGTGGTCCGGCCGCGACATCTTCCCCTCGAGGTTCGTCACCGAGTGTCCCTGTGAGACGGAGACGGACTACTGCGCCGTTTTGTCCTACTTCCGGCAGGTCGCAACCCCGCCGACCCCCGAAAACCAGGCGATGGCCGAGCTGGCGTTTCGGGTCTTCGAGTCCATGGGCGTACGTCGATGGGACGGCACACCGAAGGCGGCCCTCACGACCTGGCGCGCCTGGCTGGCACGACCGAGGGATGGTCTGTGACCGGTGCCGACTGAGGTGAGGCAGCTGCCCTACGGGTTGATCGGCGCCACTCCCGAGCCGCCGGAATAGGCGAACGAGGAGACGTTGCTGTACCCGAACACCGTGACGCCGACGGGTTGATCGGCGCTCACGGCGTGGACTTGTGGCGTGACCAGACACGTCAGCTGCTCGAAGCTCGTGGCTCCGAGGGCGCCGATGGCGGCCAGGTCGCAGCCCGTGGTGGTGGGCCCGATGGGTGCTCCATCCAGCGAGAGCGAGGCGCCCACGGGGTAGGTGATCACGAGGTACGTGTCGGCATAGGTCGGAGGGATGGCGACGACCTGGCTCGTGAGCATCTGCGCCACCGGCGGGAGGGCCACCCAGGACGGGTCGCCGAGGCTCGGCTGGGGTACGTACCCCGCCGAGACCAGGTACTGCCCCACCGCGACGGCCCCTCCCTGCGACTCGGCGGTGAAGCCGTCGTATGCCCAGAACAAGGCGACCTCTCCGGCTTGGAGGGTGAGCTGGTCGAAGGGGCTCGGCAGGGTCGTGGTGACCACGGTGTTGTTGGCCGTGGCGACGATTCGATAGACGTCGGGCTCCTGGTACCCGACCAGATCGGAGCGGACCGGGCTGCGCCCCACGGCGAATTGCCAGCCGAGGGCGGAGTCCGGGGCGAGCTGCTCCTCCAGGTGATCGGTGCAGCACGTCTCGTTGTCCCAGTTGGGTGGGTCCGGGGGCGTGGCTCCTCCCAGCGCGGTGCCCCGCTCACCGGAGCTGAACACCACGACCGGAGCGGTCGCCGTGATCACAGTGCCCGTGAAGTCGCCATCCTGCCCGACCAGGGCAGAGCAGTCAGCGGGCGACGCCACCACGGGCTGCAGGGACTCGAGGTTGAGCACGTCATAGGGGCCGAGGGTCACGACGATCTGGCCACCGGCGGGTGTCTCGGGAACCACGATGCCGGAGTCGCCGCTCGAGGCCGCCACCGGGTGGGTCACGGTCACGGTGACCTGCGTGGCCGGGTGCACCCCGACGATGGTGACCGAGGTGTGGTCCGGGATGGAGTCCATGGGCATCGCGGTAGTGCCGCAGGGGTTGGCCGTGGGCCAGCCGATGACCGTGTAGCTCGTGCCGAGCACCTGGTCGGGCAGGAGCAGGGCGGCGTCGTTGGAATAGGCGTCCACGACGGGGTTGAACTGAAAGGCGGCGACCGGACCGTCTGATACGATCCGGTAGCCGTGGGGGCTCACGAAGGTGCCCGAGCCGCTGTTCCCCGTGAACGTGCCGTTCTGCCCCATGGTGCCGTCCACCTCGCGCTGGGGCAGGTTGAGCTGGGCCTGGGCGCCGGCGGCCACGGTGGAGGTGGTCACGAGCTGCTCCGACACGACCTCCCCGACCGAGGCGGTGTTCTGATACACCTCCACGGTCACCGCGGCGCTCTGCGGATTTGCGACCACCACCGCGAAGGGAGCGGCGGCTGCCGACGTGGTGTCGACGTACTCGTTGTCCAGATCCACGGCCCAGAAGGTGCAGCCCAGGTTGCTGGTGCCCAGGGCCAGCGGGTCGCAGCGGCTGACGCAGACGGCCTCCACGCAGGTCTCCAGGGCCGGACAGGGGGCGCTCACCTCCCAGATTCCGTCGCTGTTGCAGATGGCCAGGTCGTCGCCGAGGCATCCGCTTTCACCCGGCACGCAGCCGGTGCTCGCGTCCCCTGCGTCCGGCGACACGGCGCCGTCCCCGGCGTCCGGGGAGACGCTGCCGTCCTCGGCGTCGGGCGGGCCGCCCCCATCCGCTGCGTCGACTTGCGGCCCGGCGTCGTGGGTGATCGCCGCGCCGGTCGACCTGTCGCATCCCGCAGTCGCTACGGTCAGCGTCACGGCCAGGCTCAGCCCTAGTGTGTTCGCGCGATTCATGTGCTCTTCCCCGATTGGTTGTCCCAGGCTGCGAGGATAGGCAGAGTTGGTCGCGTTCGTCAATCGGACGAAGCGCTCACCAGGGTCGGAAGAGCTCGGAGAGGCGCTCGATGCGCCCCTGCGGGAGAAGAAGCCCGACTTGCCGGTGCGGATCGATGAGGAACTCGGTCAGGTCGCGGCTGAACCGTTCGGGTGCGTCGAGGTGTGGAAAGTGTCCGCAGCCCTGGTAGGCCGTCAGCTCGATTCCGAGGGACCGGGCCGCGGTGCTGAGCCCGTGACGAATGGGAATGATGGGGTCCTTGGTGCCCCAGAAGAGGGCGACCGCCGGCATGTCGCTCACCTCGGCCACTCGCTGGGTGGTCTGCACGTACTGGCCGAAGACGTTGATGACACCTTCTAGGGTGCGCTGGAAGGCTCGATTGGTGCCCGGGATGCGGCTCATCCGGATGGTCCGCTCCACTTCCGCCGGCTCCATGTGGCCGAAGATCGCCGCTGACCTTCTCAGAAAAAATGGAAGACCGTGACGCAGGGCAAGGGGGGTCAACCTCCGCCCCAGCACGGGGAAGGCCGCGAGCTGCATGCCCATGCCGACCCGGCGCCCGAGCCCGCCCGCCGCCACCAGGGCCAGGCGGTCCACGCAGTGCCGGTGCTCCAGAAGCATCCACTGCGCGACGCCGCCGCCGTAGGAGTGACCACACACATGGGCCTTGGCAACGCCGATTTTTCTCAACCACTCGGCCACCACGTCGGAGAACCACCCGAGGGTGTAGGGCGCATCGGGCCGGCCCGAGTAGCCGTGGCCCGGCAGGTCGGGCATCAGCACGCGGAAGCGCCCGGCGAGCCGCGGCGCCACGCGTCGCCAGGTGCGGTGCGAGTCCTGGATCCCGTGGATCAACACCAGCGGCTCGCCGGCCCCCATCTCACCCCAGGTGATCCGGGTGTCGAACACCTCGGTTTCATGGCCTTGTCCGACCATCTCCGCGATGCCGGGGGGTGTAGATACTACCTTCGAGATCATGTTGTGCCTGGTCGAATCGGCCCAGTATCCACACCGTCCCCCGAGCGTCAACCCAGCCCGATCGTTCGGTCGGTCCCGTGGCCCCGTCGGATCACGGACCTGAATCGGAGCGCGGCCGGGGCAGCCGCAGCCGGAGGGCGCGGAGACGGCGGCGGACCCAGGTCGGATATTTCGGCGGGCCGTGGGAGAAGCGGGCGTCTCCGAGCTCGTAGTGGGCGCGCGGGTTGGCCGGGGCGAGGACCAGGGCGCGCTCGTAGGCGGCCACGGCCCTTTGGATGCGACCCCGGCGCTGGAGCGTGGAACCGTACCGGGCGTACATCCTGCCGAGCCGGGGCTGGAGTCGGGCATCGACGGGGGTGCGGTCGATACGGGACAGGAGGCGACCCGCGGCGTCGAGGCCCCTGGGGCCCTGCTGCAGGAGCCGGCGGAGGCGGGGCGAGGCGCCCTCGAGACTACGATAGGATCGGGTGTAGAGCGACGGGATCGGTCGCCAGGACCCGAGGTGGCGGCGGACCGGCCGGTGGCGGGGCGTGATCGCGACGGCCACGGGGACCCGCCTCGGTCGCAGCACGATGGGCTCGCTCCGGTGAGCCCAGATGCGGTGGCGGGTGTAGGTATCGCCCCCTTGGGCGATGGTGACGATCTCCATTGGAGTGGGTCTGGCGAGGCGGATTCCGGGATGGATCCATACCTCGAAGGTACCGTCGCGAAAATGTCTCACGCGCCACTCGAATCCACGGGACTGTCTGGGGGCGCCCGGGCGGAGCCATTCACGGAAAAAGCTCACGATCTGCGCTTGGTATTCGCCGTCCTGAGTCACGAGCAGCTCAGGGGAGTGGCCGGTCCTCGCGGGGAGCCAGAGCCGCTTGGGTCCGGAGGCGCGGAGAAACAGCCGCAGAGACGCCGTGGCGGGCAGGAGCCGGTCGTCGGCGCCGTGCAGGAAGAACACCGGGACGCCGGTCAGTCGATCGACAGTTTCCAAGGGGCGAAGGTGCGCGGGGAAGGCGAATCCCGCGATGAGTCGCGCGGCCAACCGGGCGCCCCAGGGCTTGTACTTGCGTTGGCGCACGAGTAGCCGGGAGAGCTGGCGCTGGGGCTCGTAGGGCGCCTCGGCAGTCACGGCGGCCACCTGGCCCGGGGACTGCGCGGCTACGGCCAGGGCGACGATGGAGCCAAGGGAGATGCCGAAGAGGCCCACGCGTTGCGGGTCCACCTCCGGCTGGGCGCGCAGAAAGCGCAGCGCCGCGCGGCCATCGTCGGCCAGCGACAGCAGCGAGGCCCGGCCCTGGCTGAGGCCGAACCCCTGGTAGTCGAAGAGCAGCACGTTCAAGCCCGCCCGCCAGAGGAATCGGGCGTAGAGCAGGTGGTAGCTCATGTTGCCGGTGTTGCCGTTGATCAGGACGACACCGGCGCCGGTTCGATCGTTGGGCAAAAACCAGCCGCGGAGCACCTTGCCGGTGCGGCTCGGGAAGGTGACCGTCGCGTAAGGCAACGAGAGGTCCGCGGGCGTGGCGATGTAGGTCCGGTAGGGCGCCAATACGCGGTGGCTGTATCGGCGCGACAGGCTCGCCGCGCAGCCCCTCAGGGGCAGCAACACGATGACGATCGTCAGGGCGAAGGCGCGCGCTCCTGTTTGCATCGCTTCCTTGGACGGTGTTTCTTTGACGCACCGTTGCCGCGCGTACTGAGGTTTTGCTTCGGCGCTCAATGCCCGATTGGCTCCTACGGTTGGTATTCGTAGGCGCCCATGTCGGCCGGGGGGCTGCCCAGGCCGGTGTCGGCGGTGCCGGGGTCGTCCACGCGTCCTAGATACTCCAGGTCCAGGTTCGGGGCCGCGGTGGAGTCGGCTGCGTCGATGCAGGGCGAGCCGGGGGCCAGGTGGAAGTCGCTCACCGTGACGTCGAAGAAGCCCGGGTCCAGGTTGATGTTTCCCTGCCCGGTGTATACGACACCAGTCTCCAGGGCGGAGTGGGTGACCGTGGTGAAGCCGGGCAAGGTCTCCACCTCCTCGGGCTGGTCGCCCCACAGAATGGAGTTCTTCACGTTCAATGTCGAAGAGTCGTTTCGAATGGCTCCTCCTGGTGAAGCCCCCGACTGGTTACGGGAGAAGGTGCAGTTGATGATGTTGACCGTCGCCATGGTTCCGAGGCTGACGCCGCCGCCTCTGGGGGCGCGGTTGAGCCAGAACACCGAGCTCTCCACGGTCACGGTGCCCTCGTGCACGGCCACGCCACCGCCGCGGTCTCCGCCGGCGTTCCCCGACACCAGGCACCGTCGGATGGTGGCCGTGCTGCCGACTCCGCGGACCACCACTCCGGCCCCGTCGTCCCGGGACGTGTTGTTCGAAATCCGGCTGTCGGTCAACAGCAGCGAGCCGCCTTCGGAATAGAGGCCCCCTCCGTCGTCGGCGTTTTGGTTGTCCTCGATCACGCAGTTGGCCACCGTGACGTCGGAGTTGATGAGCATGATCCCAGCGCCGTCCACATCCAATCCGGTGGATACCTGTCCTCCCGTAACCGTGAACCCGTCCAGGGTGGCGCTCGTCGCTCCGTTCGCGGAGACGACGTGCTGTACCCGCGAGCCGGTGATCGTGGGATGATGACCATCCAGCACTGTCCTATGGGTCTCCCAATCCCGCTGGTCCCGGGCCGTCTCGACGCCGGTGAACCCGCCGTACACGCCGACATGGCTCACCAGGGTCACGGTGTCGGTATTGGACAGCCGGTAGACGTTGTACGTTCCAGCGGCCACCCACACCTCGCACGCTGGCTGGGAGATGAGCAGGTCGGTTGATTTGGCGAGGGCATCGGTCACCGAGCGAATGGACTTGCTCCAAGAGCTTCCGTCAGGGGTCGGGGCTGTGTTGTCCACGTCGACGTAGATGGTGCAGACACAGTCGCTCGGATTCCCGGAGCACGAGTAGAATCCCTCCACCTGACACAGCGCGGAGCAGCCGTCCCCGTCGGCCGGATTGCCGTCGTCGCACGCCTCGTGTCCTGCCACGACGATGTTGTCGCCGCACACCGTCGTGCACACCGACGGGTCGTCCGACGTGCACTGCCAGCCAACCTCCACCGTGCAGTGGTCGTCGCAGCCGTCCCCGGGATCGAGGTTGCCGTCGTCGCAAAGGTCCGTGACGTCCACGATCCCGTCACCGCACGTGCCCGTGTTGGTGTTCCCGTTGACGTTTCCGTTGCCATTGCTGTTGGTGTTGGCGTTGGTGTTCTGGTTGTCGTTGGCGTTGTCTGAAAAGTCCGCCCCCGTCTTGTCGAAACGACAACCCGCGGTGCTCGCCAGTGAGATCATCCCGCACAGGGTCAGCAGCGCGAGAGCCCGACCAGCAAAGGTCCGCGGCGTAGATGAGGCAGCTGGTGTGAACATGCATCCCTCCGGAGACAAGGACCCTGTGATGATACAACGATTCGCCAGCACTTTGCGACCACTCTACGGGGCACCGAGCCCAGGGTTTCTACCGGGTAGGAATCACAATTCCGAATCCGCACACACGTTGATCCTGCGGTCTCACGCGACGAAGAGGTAGTCGTCGATCTCGCGCAGGCCGAGGGCGTCGAGGTAGTCGCGGATCTCGGCGCGGGCTCCCCGGGCGCCCACGGCGGCGAGGAGGAACGGGTCTTCCATCAGGCGCCACCGCGTCGCGAGGTCGTCGGGGGGGATGACCGGGGCGGCGTGGATGCGGCGGCCGACCTTGCGGGGGTGCAGGTCCACGGCGGCCTCCACGGTGACGCCGAAGTCCGGGAGGTCCCGGAGCCAGCGCTTGCCCACCCGGCCGGCGCCCCAGAACAGGATGCGGCGGCGGCACCCCAGGGGGCCAACGTCCTCGTCGATCAGGTGGTCGACCTTGCAGCGGCGGAGGGCGTCCTGGGTGTAGCGATAGTCGTTGCGGCTGATACGGCCGGGCTCGTCGCGCACGGCGAGGAGCACCTCGGGCACCTTGGCGAAGCGTACGCCGCGCTGCAAGAGGCGCAGCCAGAGGTCGTAGTCTTCGCACCAGTCCAGGTCGCGGTAGCCGCCCGCGAGGATCTCTCGCGGCGCCAGGATGGAGGAGTGGGCCACCGGGGACTCGACGTACCGCTCTCGGAAGTGGTCCTCCGGCGTGACCAGGCGGTTGACCCAGCGCACGTAGCGCTCCATCCCGGAGCCCGGCGGAGAGCCGTCCGAATGGAAGGATCGGATCCTGGTGGCCACCACGCCCACGTCGGGTTGGGCGGTGGCCAGGGCGACCTGGGCCTCGAGCCGAGTGGGCTCGCACAGGTCGTCGCCGTCCATGCGGGCCACCAGGGGTGTGTTGCAGAGTCGGAGCCCCTCGTTCAGCGTGGGCGGGATCCCGCGGTGGGGCAGGGGGACGTAGCGGAACCGCGGGTCCCGGGCCTCGTAGCCGCGGGCCAGGTCTGCGGTGGCGTCCGTGGAGCCGTCGTCCAGGAGCCAGGCCTCCCAGTCTCCGAAGGTCTGCGCCACGAGGCTGTCGAGCGCCTCGGCGAGGGTGTCCTCGGAGTTGTACAGGGGGAGCAGGATGCCGATGCGCGCCATGTGGGTCCTCGCCGGAAGCCCTCTCTGTATCACGGACCGGGCCAAGGACCCAGTGCTTGCATGGAGGCGGTGGTGTGGATAGTGTGTGGCTGCCCGTGAGGGCTCCGAGGCATTACGTGACGTCGCGCGACCCATCCTCCACCGACATCGAAGACCACTCCGAAGACCGGGACGGCGCTGTCGAGGACCCGGAGGAGAAGGCCGAGGATTCGGAGGAGAAGGCCGAGGACCCGGGGGGGAAGGCCGAGGATTCGGAGGAGAAGGCCGAGGACCCGGGGGAGAAGGCCGAGGACCCGGAGGAGAAGGCCGAGGACCCGGAGGAGAAGGCCGAGGACCCGGAGGAGAAGGCCGAGGGTAGCGCGGATATGTCGTCTGATTCCAAGGAGTCGACCGATGATTCCGAGGATTCACTCCAGGAAATCGAGTCCGAGCCGGATCCCGCGGCGGAGGTCTACTCGCCGGGGCCCATGCGATGGATTGCGCCTGTGTTGGTGGCCGTCTTGGGCTCCGCGATTCTGGTGCCCGGCCTCGCGAGCTTCGGTCTGTGGGAGCCTCCCGACTCCTGGCAGGTGACGATCCAGCGGCAGACCACCAAAGACGGCTCGGTGAAGCGCCACATGAAGGGGCGCTTCGACCTTCCGCGGTCCGAGCTCCGAGTGGCCGAAGAGGCCAGGCGCGCGGTGGTGCCGGCCCCGAAGAGTCAACAGCGGCCTGGACCCGGGGCCGCGTCGGCTGGCAAGCAAGGGCCCAGGCGCGCCACGGACCAGGGGCTGCCCCGCCGTCCGCCCCTCACCCGAGCCCTGGTGAGCCTGGGCTTCCGGATCTTCGGCGTCTCCGAGGGAGCGGGGCGTCTCCCAATCGCCCTGACCGGCGTGCTCTGCCTGGTCTGCCTCTTCTTTGGGCTACGTCGCCTCTTCGGAACGTGGACCGGCCTCCTGGGCGCCGCCGTCCTGTTGGGGCTGCCGGCCTTCGTGCTGCACTCCCGGCAGCTGACCTCCGACATCCCCACTCAGCTCGCCGGGCTGCTGGCTGTGGGCGGCCTCGGGCTCGCCTTTGCCCCGCTGCCGCGCCTCCAGCGCTTGGTGTGGCTCGTTCCCGGCTTGATGGGGCTGACTCTCGGCTTCTATGCTCGCGGCGCGGTGATCGGCGTGTTGTTGCCCGTGGCCGCGGTCCTGCTGGCCGTGGGGCTCTCCTATCGCCTGTTCCTCACGCCGGGCGCTTCGGTTGGTGGTGCCGCATCGGCCCTGCGCACGAGCTTCTGGGTGCAGGCGGGCGCGCTGCTTGGGCTGGTGGTCATCTTGACGATCATCGCGGCGGTGGTGCTCGCCTCCCTGAGCCCGCCCAGGTACAGCGCCTTTTTGGGGGAGACGCCCATCGCCGCCACCAAGGTGATGAGCTACCACGGCGTGAAGACGCCCTCGCATCAGCTGGCGGTCTTCGACGTGATGATCAAGCAGCTGGGGTACGCGGCCTTCCCGTGGATCGCGCTTTTGCCCCTGGGCCTGGCTTTTTTGCTCTACCCCCGCGGCGGATCGGCCCCGACGGTCCCGGCCGCCCCGCCCCTGGGCGACGTGCCCGCGAGGTTGGCGCGGTACGGCCGGCTGTTGCTGGTGTCCTGGATGGTCGTGGCGCTGCTGGTGTCCACCTACTGGCTCTTGCGCTTCGGCGACCTGCAGTATCCGGCCCTGCCCGCGGTGGCCGGCGTCGTGGCCGTGCTGCTCATGGGGCTGGTCCAGGAGCGCCCCGGCCACCGACGGCTGGTCGGGCTGGTCACGGCCGTGGTGGTGCTGGCGATCCTGTTCCGGGACCTGCTCGCGTTCCCCGAGGCGCTGGTGTCGTCCCACATCAACTACCAGCTGCGGTACCCCGCCGAGGTCTCCTACAAGCGGTTCTTCTACGTCTTCATCATCGGCCCCTTCGGGATGCTCTGCCTGGCGCTCCTGATGGGCCGCGGCTCGGAGTCTCCGGTCCGATGGCCCGCCACCATGCGGGAGTGGTTCGCGTCGAGCCAGCTCGGCATCGGCCGCTGGTTTGGGCTGAGGCTGGACGATGGAGCGCCCTCGCGCAACGCTGTGTCCGGCCTGACGGTGTCCGGCATCCTGAGCGGCCTGGTGACCGTCGCCCTGCTCATGGCCGCGGGCGGCGGGGCAACCTGGGCCCTGATGAAGCGCCCCGACCCCGGCGCGGTGGTCCTGTCGATCTTTGCCGCGCCGATCCTCCTGCCCCTCGTCCCCTTCTTTTTGGCCACGTTCTTGGACCTCGCCCTCTTCCCCTTCGAGGTGGTGTGGCAGGTGATGTCCGGGCGTCTGTGGAAGGGTGATCTGTTCCTGTGGAACCGTGACGAGATCCACGGTGTCCTGGGCCTGTCTCAGCGGTTCTTCGCGGTGCACCCGGTGTTCATGGTGATGATGGCGCCCTCGGCCTTGGTGGTGGCGCTGCTTTACCTGTTGCGGCTCTTCTGCCGGGCGCTGATCCTGCTGGCCGTGCTGGTGCTGCTCGCGCCCGTCGCGATCTTCGGCGCCGTCCGGCAGGCCCGGAGCGGCGGGGGACTGCCCCGGGTAGAGACCGTCGCGATGGGCGCTCTGGTCTGCGTTCCCCTGTTGTTGAGCTGCTATCTCGGCTGGTCTCTGATCCCGCGCCTGTCTGCGCACTACTCCTACAAGGCCATCATCGACACCTACAACCATTCGCACCACGCCAAGCGTCCAGAGCCCCTGGGGCTGTTCAAGGTAAAATCGCGGAGCCCGGTGTTCTACACAAAGGGCCCGCTGCTCTCAGGGGGGATGCTGAGCCGAAAATACAAGCGCGGTCGGGGTGGGTCGACGCTCCTTCAGTACCTGAAAAAGGGGTGGACGGACGACAACGGCCATCACTACGACCGGGTCTACGCCATCGTGCCCGTGGGTGAGCTGGGCAAGCTGGATCGGGACGCGCATGCCGGGGACCAGCCCGTGCCCTACTACGTGCTGGACGCCCGAAACAGCTTCTACGTCCTTTTGTCCAACCGCCTGGGCAAGAAGCGAGTGGGCCGCAAGCGGGTGGCTGAGCGTGACCTGAACCCGCTCCGCAAGATGGTCATGAACGCGCCGCCCAAGCTTCGGTGTGGCCGTGACGAGAACGCGCAGTGTGTTCCGCTCAGCGTGCGCATCGCCGAACGTAAGGGGGGCACCGAGCCGAGCCTCGAGCTCATCGGCGCGAAGTTCCCGAAGGTGGTCACCCAGGGGAGCAAATTCGAGGTCACCCTTCACTTCAAGGTCCTCAAGCGAATCCACGGCAAGTACAAGGTGTTTTTGCACATCGACGGCCGGGGCAACCGCATCCTGGGCGACCACGATCCCGTGGGCGGCAAGTACCAGACCTCCCTGTGGCTGCCCGGTCGATGGGTGGTGGACCACTACTCGGTGCCGGCCAGCTCGTCGAGCACCGTCAGCACGCCATCGGGCACGTACAACGTCTATGCCGGACTGTTCCAGGGCGACCGCCGCATGGAGGTGCTTTCGGGGCCCCAGGACGGCCAGAACCGCATCCGCCTCGGTCGCCTGAGGGTGGGCCGGAAGATCGGCTGTGGGTGCGGCGGACGCTAGGCGCGCATCAGGACGCGGGCGCGCATCGAGGAGAGAACCGGATGATCGAACGCTACTCCCACCCCGAGATGGCGGCCATCTGGACGGACCAGCGCCGATACGAGACCTGGCTGGCCGTGGAGCTGGCCGCTTGTGAGGCCATGGAGGACGAAGGGCTGGTGCCCACGGGGACCGCGGCAGCCGTGCGGGAGAAGGTGCAGATCGACGCCGACCGCATCGCGGAGATCGAGCGTGAGACGCGCCACGACGTCATCGCCTTTCTGACCGCCGTCGAGGAGACCGCCGGGGAGCCGGCGCGGTGGCTGCACTACGGCATGACCTCCTCGGACGTGCTGGACAGCGCCTTTGCGCTCCAGCTCCACCAGGCCTGTGACCTCCTGCTCGACGATCTCGACGGGCTCATCGCCGCCCTGGCCGCGCGGGCCCGGGAGCACCGGTCGACCCCGGTCATCGGGCGCTCCCACGGCATCCACGCCGAGCCCACGAGCCTCGGGCTCGTCTTCGCGTCCTTCTATGCGGAGATGCGGCGGAACCGGGCGCGTCTGGAGGGAGCCCGGGCCGAGGTGGGCGTCGGCAAGATCGCCGGCGCCGTGGGCAACTACGCCAACCTGCCCCCGTCGGTGGAGCTCATCGCGCTGACCCGCCTGGGGCTGCGCCCCGAGACCGTGGCCACCCAGGTGGTGGCCCGGGACCGGCACGCCGAGCTGTGGAGCACCCTCGCTTTGGTGGGGGCGTCCCTCGAGCGGATTGCCATCACCGTTCGGCACTGGCAACGCACCGAGGTGGGGGAGGCCCAGGAGAGGTTCGGCGGCGGGCAGAAGGGCTCGTCGGCCATGCCGCACAAGCGCAACCCCATCCTGTCGGAGAACCTCACGGGGCTCGGCCGGCTGGTACGAAACTACGCCGCCAGCGGTCTGGAGAACGTCGCCCTGTGGCACGAGCGGGACATCAGCCACAGCTCCGTGGAGCGGGTCGTGGCGCCGGACGCCACCATCGCCCTGGACTTCGCCCTGCGGCGGATGACGAGCCTGGTGACGGGGCTGGTGATCAAGGCCGACGTCATGGTCCAGAATCTGGAGCGCACGGGGGGGCTCGTCTACTCCGAGGCGGTGATGTTGGCCCTGGTGGAGACCGGGCTGCCCCGTCAGGCGGCCTACAAGGTCGTGCAGCGCTGCGCAATGGCCTCCCTCGAGGGGCAGGGCGATTTCCGGGCGCTGCTCGAGGCCGACCCTGACGTGTCCGAGCGGCTGGGAGAGGCGGGCGTCGGGGCGGCCTTCGATCTGGAGCACCACCTGCGCCACGTGCCCGTCATATTCCGACGGGCGGGCCTGATCGATGGCGATGACGCCTAGCGTCCCCCACGGCTACACAACCCAAGGAGTGAACGAAACCATGGTATCAGACGACACCATCCGCGCCGCCCTGCCACACACGCTCGAGTCCGTCGACCTGCCCGGCCTCGGCGCGCCCCTGCGGGGCAAGGTCCGCGACAGCTTCGTGCGCGGTGCCGAGCGCATCATCGTGGTCACGGATCGCATCAGCGCCTTCGACGTTGTGCTCGGCACCGTCCCCTTCAAGGGTCAGGTGCTCAACCAGATGGCGGCGCATTGGTTCGAGCAGACTCGCCACATCGCTCCGAACCACCTCATCGACGTGCCCGATCCGGCGGTGAGCGTGTGCACCGAGTGCCGCACCTTGCCCGTGGAGATGGTGGTGCGGGCCTACCTGACCGGCTCCACCTCCACCTCCATCTGGAAAGCCTACGAGGGTGGCGCCCGGGACTTCTGCGGGCACGACCTCCCCGGGGGAATGCGGAAGCACCAGCGGCTGGAGCGCCCCATCATCACCCCTTCTACCAAGGCGGAGGAGGGCGGCCACGACGAGTCGGTGTCCCGGGAGGACCTGCTCCGCCGCACGGAGATCACCGAGGCGCAGTTCGACGAGATGGCCGACTATGCCCTGGGGCTGTTCGGCTACGGCACCGACCAGGCCGCCTCCCGGGGGCTGATTCTCGTGGACACCAAGTACGAGTTCGGCCTGTCCCCGGACGGCAGGATCATGGTCATCGACGAGGTGCACACACCGGACTCCTCGCGCTACTGGTACGCGGACGACTACCAGCAGCGCTTCGAGGCGGGGGAGAACCCGCGCTCCCTGGACAAGGAGTTCGTCCGGCGCGCGCTCATCGAGCGCGGCTACTCCGGCGACGGCCCCGCGCCGGCGCTGGGCGACGAGCTGAGGGTGGAGGCCGCGAAGCGGTACGCCGAGATCCTCTCCGTGGTGACCGGTGTCGCCTTTGAGGGCGACACGCGGGAGCCCGTGGCCCGCATTACCGCCGCCCTTGACCTGTAACGGAGGTCGGTCCTGGGCTACGGCTGATTTTCGATGTCAGAACGGATAAAAAACGGTATGTTTGCCTGCGTTGGGTGGATGGTGTAACTTAACAGCGCCGTGATGGAGCGGGACTCTCCAGGCGCCCAACAAGGAGATTGTCGTGAATCGGGACGGTACGATTCGCACCGAAATCCAGCTGGACCTTCCCCGCACGGAGTGCGCCCGTCTGGGCGGCGCGCTGTGGGGCACGGCGAGCGGGGTGGTGAGCGGTCGCGCGGATCCCGAGGCTGCCATCGGCGCATTCGACGCCACACGCTCCCAACCCTTCGAGACCACGGTGGCCGCCATCCAGCAGAACGTGGTGGGCTGGGCGAGCTGGGCCGTCGGAGAGGTGTTCCGCCGATGGGCGACGGAGCGGGATGTGACCGAGCTGATCCATACGCCTGCGGTCTGTGTCGATGAGTTCCGGGCGGCGGTGGCCCCGCAGTTCGACCCCTGGACCTTCGTGGTGGAGTCGGTGGAGCTGCAGTTCCGGCTGGCCGACGAGGCGGTGAACCTGCTGCCCGCGGCCTCCCAGGCACTCCTCGCACCCCCGGCCGCGGACACCCTGGTGCTGGAGCACAGCTTCTCCGGGGACATCCCGTCGGCCAAGGATCCGGTGACCAACCGCGACATCCAGGTCCGCTGCAACGTGCAGGTCACCTTCGAGGTGGCTCTGGCTGTGGCTCGGGACGCTCTGGACATGACGGGGCAGATGGCACCGGATCGGCTGGAGCGCGAGATCCTGGGCAAGTGCGAGGAGTGGTTCTGGTTCGGGGTCAAGCAGTCCTTCTACGACTGGATTTTCGACACGGGCCAGCCCCATCGTCGCTTCGTGCGGGACTACTCGCTGATCCACCCGCAGGTGGTGGTCCTGTGCGGCCAGGGCCTCGCCCAGGTAGGCGCCACCGTCAAGTCGGCCATGGTGCGCTACGAGGCGCTGGATCAGGACTCCGCCTGGGCGCTCACGGCGGTGGGGTCCTCGGGGTCGGGGCCGACGGTGTCGACCGCGCCCCCACCCGGGGGAGCGCCCGCTGCAGCACCCCAGACCGCTCAGGGGGCCCCGGCCAGCGGTTCGGTGCCCATCCCCCCCGCCTCGCCAGCCCACCGCCCAGGGTCGGACCAGGCCATGGCCGCCACCATCGCGATCATGGACCCGAGCGACCTGCCCATGCCCATCCCCGGTGCCACCGGCGGGGAGCAGCAGCTGCCATCCATCGAGGAGGCGGTGTGGCGTCACCAGAAGCGTGTCATGAAGAACAAGCCCGGGCTCAGCCGCGCCGAGACGGCGGGGGAGATCCTGGTCCTGCTGAAGCAGGACGGCTACACCTTCGAAGATCGCAAGCGGATCGCCAGCGTCATCGGCGCCGATCCCGCCGCCCTCATCGAGTGACTCGGCCCCAACGTCCGGAAATTGGACACGTTACCGGGGATTGGCTAAGATCCGGGGGTACAGACCTGCAAACCATACGCAGGCTGGTGGATTGACATGGTGCGGGCGATCAAGATTCTGGGCTGGTTTCTGGGTATCGTGCTCCTGCTGATTGTAGGGGCCGCGGTGGCGTTGTTCTTCTCGGAGAACAACCAATGGGTGGCTTTGTCCTGGCCCTATCCGCGCATGAGCCTGGACGAGCCCTTCGGGGTGCACACCTTCGAGGTGGTGCTCGGGGTAGCGGCCGCGGGCTGGCTCGTGTCTGTTCTTCTGGTGGCGGCGGGAATGGTGCTGTTTCCGCTCTACCTGCGGCGAACGCGCCAGTACCTCTCGAGCATCAAGAAGCTCGAGAAGGAGCTGGTGGACCTCCGGAACCTCCCGTTCAAGGCGCCCGCGCCCCTGGAAGACCTGCCCGACGAGCAGGTCTTGACCCCAGACGACGACCTCGACATCGATGGCAACCTCCTTCGGGAGGAGGAGAGCGCTCCGGCATGAGCATTGTGCTGATCGTGACCGCCGGCGCCGCGGTGCTCGTGATTGGGCTTCTGCTGGGCCGCTACTACGTGCCCGACACCCGCCCCCTGAAGCGGGCCGCCAAGGAGGGCGCGCTGTACATCCGTGGGCTGAACCACGTCCTGTCCCACGACAACGACAAGGCCATCGAGGAGCTGACGCGCGCGGTGTCCCAGAACACTTCCACCGTGGACACCTACTTTGCGCTGGGGGTCTTGTTCCGGGAGCGCGGGGAGTACGAGCGTGCCGTACGGGTGCACCAGTCCATCCTGGTGCGCGCCGGGGTGAGCCGGGACCTGCGGCTCCAGGCGCGGTTCCAGCTGGGGCTGGATTTCGAGTCCGCCGGGTTCCACCGACGGGCCCGCAAGGCATTCGAGCAGGTGCTCGAGCGGTCGCCGAAGCACCGTCCAGCCGCGGAGAAGCTCCTGTCCCTCTACGAGGCGGCGGGCGAGTGGGATCGGGCCCAGAAGGCGCTGGTGCGGGTGGTGAAGATCACCCGGGCCAAAGAGCCGCTCCACCTGTCGCACATCCTGGCGGAGATGGCCCTCGACGCCCTCGACCAGGGCGACGTGAGCGCGGCGAAGAAGCTGGTGGGGCGCGCCGTTTCGGCGAACCCCGAGGGCGTGCACCCGTTGCATGTGTTCGGGCTGGTCTCGAGGCGGGCGGGCAAGGTCAAGAGCGCCGCGGACACCTGGCTGCGGGCGGTGACCATCGCCCCGGACCTGGCCGGGTTCTTCTTCCCCTACGTGGAGGACGCCTTCTTCGAGCTGGAGGAGCTGGACCAGCTGGGCAGCCACCTGGACGACCTCGTCGACGCCTATCCCGACAATCTTCAGCTACGGCTGGTCCAGGCCAGGTTTCTGGGCAAGCGCAGCCCCGACCTCGCCGCCACCCTCCTGCGGTCGGTGCTCGAGGATGCCCCGTCGTTGCTGCCTGCCCGGAGGTTGGCCGGCAGGCTGGCCTTGCAGCGGGGCGACGCCGAGACCATCCGCTCCGAGTACGAGGCGCTGCTGGCCGCCCTGGAGCGCATCGAGCGGTCCTACCGCTGCGCGCGCTGCGGCCACACCTCCCGGGAGGTCTTCTGGCGGTGCCCCAAGTGTCACGCCTGGGACAGCGTGCGGGTGGCCTGGGGGCGACGCGAGGGCGAGGGGCTCGACAGCGGGGAGCCACTCCAGCCCGCCATCCCCGGCGGCCCCGCCGAGCGGCGCGCTGCGTCCCGACGTTGAATCTCCGTCTGGGGCCGGGTAGGATGCCCTCATGCCATCGACCAGCGACTTCAAGAAGGGCATGCGGATCGCCATCGACGGAGATCCCTATGCCATCGTGTCCATACAGACCCAGACGCCCTCCGCCCGCGGGGCGGCCACCCTGGTCAAGACCAAGCTGCGGAACCTGCGCACCCAGCAGCTGCTGGCCAGGACCTTCAAATCCGGAGAGCGGTTCGAGGAGCCGGACTTCGAGATCCGGCCCTGCCAGTACCTCTACGACGAGGGCGGCGAGACCTACCACTTCATGGACGACGAGAACTACGAGCAGTACGGCGTGGCGCGCGCAGACATCGACTACGAGATCGGGTTCGTTCTGCCCAACGACAAGGTGCGGGCGGTGTTCTTCGAGGGCCGGATCATCGGCATCGAGGTGCCCAACACAGTGGAGCTCGAGGTCACCGAGACCGAGCCCGCGGTCAAGGGCGACACGGTGAACGCCGTGACCAAGGCCGCAACCCTGGAGACGGGCCTGGAGGTCCAGGTGCCCATGTTCGTGAGCCAGGGCGACCGCCTCGTCATCGACACGCGCGACGCCCGCTACGTTCGTCGCGCGCAGTAGCCCCCACAGCTAATGGAGCTTGGCGTCCGCCGCAAAACAACTAGATCGCCCAGAACGCCGATCCATCCCGCCTGGCTTTGTCGCTCGTCGGTTACGTACAGCCCGGTACGTGCCCTCCTCGCTTCGCGCCAACCGCGCGCCTCGTGTCCCAAGTCGACAAGCATGTTCACGCCAGCCGCCTTGGACTGGCCGTCACGCCGATTCTCTCGGTGTGCCTGGCCGCCTGCGGGGCACGGTCCTTTGGCTGGTCCCTCGACGGTGGTGCGCCCCTCGACGACGGCGGCGTGCCCACGGACGGGCCGCTGCCGGACACCCTGATCCTGCCCCAGGACTCCTACGGCACCGTCACCTTCGCGCATGTGCAGGAGCGGGGGAGCGCGTACAACGCCGACCACGCCGCTCTGATGGCCACCTATTTCGGGGAGCAGTGGGCACGCATCGCCTCTCCTGGGCCCCGGTGGACGCAGATCTGGTGGAGGTGCACATGCACTTCAACATGGACTGGGACGACAGCTACTTCCGCTGCTACCCGCCGGCGGGCCGGACCGAGGTGCGGGTACCCCACACCTGGCTGGAGCAGTGGTCCTGGGGGTATGGTGAGCTGATGGTCTACGCGGTGAACGAGGACGCTGTGTCCACCACCGAGAGCCTCGTGATCGTCCGGACCCTCCGGATCTGCCAGCAGCAGCTCAACATCGCGGTCTGGGACTAGTGGGGTGGATCAGAAATCCGCGCGATAAGTTGCGTAGCAATTTGGGTTCCTGTTGAGGCACGAGGAGGGCGAATACCGGGAGTATTCAACCGACGAGAAACGAAGACAGGGGCCGAAATGGCAAGCAAATTTTGGGTCAGATTTCTGTTCCACCCCACTAGTGCCTTGTCCCATAAGTACCGATTCATAGTCGGCGAGAACAGCGCTACGGGCAGTTGTCGGGGTTGATGCAGCAGGGATCGTCTCTGTCGACGAGGCAGTTCTCGTCGTTGTCCTTCTGATCGTTGCAGAGCTGCTCCTTGGAGGCGAGCTGCACGCAGGTGACCTCGGAGAAGGAGCGCCGCGGGGGATCCTCTTGCCGGGCGACCAGGATCTCGGCGAAGTTGGACTGGGGGCAGCCGGGTTGGTAGTTGATGTGCCAGCACGCCGCCACCGGCAGGCTCGGGTCCCGCAGGTCTGGGTGGGCCGCGGCGTAGGCCAGGCTCCGGTCGGTGTTGCCCTTGTCCCAGGTGCCGTCCGGCCGGATCTCCAGGCAGGGCGGCACGTCGTACCGCTCCTCGTCGTCTGTGCCCCGGCCGAAGATGTCCGTTACGGAGCATTGGGCGAGGCACTGGCTGTTGACCTGGCAGGTGGTCAGCGCCTGGGGCGCGTCGAACTCCACGCCGGGATCGGAGCAGCCCTTCAGCGGCGTGGGCAGGCACTGGTTGTCGAGCAGCCCGCCGATGATGCCGCCGATGCCTTCGAGGGCCGGCGAGAAGTCTGCCGAGCAGATGGAGGTGTGGGCCCACTGGCCGAGCTGCTCCTCGGTGTTGAAGGCCTTGAGCAGGGTGTGGATGCGGATCCCGGGCACCGCCCCGTCGTCCTCGGCGCCGTCGCCCCCGCAGGAGGGCTGGATGTCCGGATACCCATCGTTGGTGAGCCCGACCAGGGCGTCGAATCCCGCGAGCTCGGCTCCCTCGACCGCGGCGCTCCGGACAACGGGGCCGGCGATGGCGGCCATCACCAGCATCTGGGGATCCTTGAGCTCGGTGAGAAAGCGCGTGTAGTGGTCCATGGGGTGGAGCATGGCGGCCGGGTCGTCCCGCGCCACGCAGTTGTGCCGTTGGCCCGGGGTGCGGGTGTTGACGTCACAGGTGATGCCGAACTCGAAGCAGCGGTAGGACCACAGGGGCCCCAGGGTGGTGTTGAGGCCGGTCTGGGAGTCGTCGAAGAGCGCCGGCGACGTCGCCGAGCAGTCGTCCTCGTCGGTGATGAGCACCACGGCGAGGTAGGCTTCCTCGCGCACGAAGCCCTCGTTGTAGTCGTTCGTCGGGTCGAGGGCCTTCTTCATGGCCTCCAGGGGCTGCTCGAACCCGCACCCTTCGGTACCCAGGTCGGCCACACAGTAGAAGACGTCCTCCAGGGACTCGTTCTGGTAGTTCCGGCACCGTGGGCAGCCGGTCTCCGAATCCACCACAAAGGTGGTCGAGGGCTCATGGTCGCAGTTCTGCTGGCCGCAGGCGCTGGGCTGGCAGATGCCCGAGGCGTCCTTGGTCACCGTGCAGCCCGAGGCCTCCACGTCGATGATGTAGGGTGCGCCGGTGGGATTGTCGCAGCCGCCCGTGAGCAGCCTGCCCCCGTCCCCGCCCATCTGGCAGTACGAGGAGGTGAACATGCCGGTGCCCAGGTCGGTGGAGGCCACGCCCACGTGGATGTTGGGCAGCCCGCCCTTGACCTCGCGCAGGCGCTCCATGAGCGCCGAGAAGTTGGCCCGCACGTTGTCCTGCTCGTCCTTCATGGAGCCCGAGTTGTCGATGACGAAGAGGATGTCCACGTCGCGCTCGGCGCTCTGTGGCACCGACACCTCGCTCACGATGATCGGCTCGGGGTTGGCGTTCTTCATGGGGCGGTTGATGCACGCCAGCGTGACCACGAGCACGAGGCTCAGCGCGACGAATCCGCACAGTCGTATCCCTGCCTTCGAGTTTGGGCGCATGGCTTCCTCCTTCCGTCACGCTGTGGACGGTCAATCGCTGGGCATGGAGCACACCTGATGCAAGCCCCGTTCCACGGCGGTCGTGGGTATCGAAAATCGGCGCATGGAGGCGGAATTCAGCCGAATGGCCCGGTCTGGGGCAGGACGGCCCGCGCAGCGCCGTTGTCAATGTACCTGTCAACAGGGGGGCGAATCGTCAACGAAGTTGACGATGACCGACCTACAAGGACTCCGTGCACTCGCCGAACAGGCAGATCTGGCCCTCGAAGGTGGCGCAGCTGATCTCGCAGGCGCCGCAGTGCTCGCGGTCGTTGCCGAGGTCGAAGCAGCCGCCCATGGTGATGAGGCTGCGCTCGCAGCACATGTCCTCGTAGGTGCCCTCGCAGGCCCGGGACGGGCCGTAGATCGGGGGCGAGGGGCAGACACACTCGCCGTCGACGCATTCGGGGCCCGTGTCGACCTGGCAAGCCACGCCGCAGTCGCCGCAGTTTCCGGGGTCATACAGGATGTTGACGCACTCGTCCGCGCAGCACTTCTCCGACCCGGCAATGCAGCCACCCACACCGCCGCACATGCACCAGCCGTTGGCGCACACCTCTCCGGCCGGGCAGGTGCGCCCGCACACGCCGCAGTGGTCGGGGTTGAACTCCACCTCGGTGCACACGCCGTCACAGCAGAGCTGACCGTTGGGGCAGCCGCCGCAGAGGTCGCCGCCGTCGGGTATGGCCCAGGGGTTCCAGTTCGTGTTGCTCGGCACGTCGTAGGAGCAGTGGCAGTCGCTGTCCACGCACTGGCCGGTGACGTAGCCCGCGCCCCGGCACAGGCCTTCACAGGTGGCGAGATCGCAGCTTTCTTCCACGTTTCGCGCGCAGCCGTTTCCCAAGAGCCCGAGCGCCAAGAGCCCGAGCGCCAAGAGCCCGAGCGCAAACCGTCCCGTTGGCGTCTTGCTCATGGCGCCCCCAGGATGCGGCAGCAGAGGACCCCGCCGTTCTCGGGGCCGGTCTTGCGCACGTCCTCGGCTTCGTCGTGGGAGTTGATCTCCCACCACTCCCCGGGGCAGTCCCAGACGTCGGGCAGGTCGCCACACTTGTCGCCGGAGCTGCGGTTCAGGGGCGCACAGGTGGCCGGGTCGGCGCCCAGCCCCACCGTGCCGCAGCCGAAGAGGTCGTCGGTTTCGCCCTCGGCACATTCCTCGCCGCCTGGCCCGCTCACCGCCGCCACGAAGAAGGAGTCCGGCTCGAAGTCAGTGGCGTCGCACCCCACCGTGGGGCTGGCCGCGGCGAAGTCGGTCAGCGTGCAGACGCTCCACCCCTCGGCGCAGAGGTCCGCCGCCGAGCAGGAGATGCCGTTGGGGTTCCCCGAGTCGTCCCCGGAGTCCCGGCCGCAGAGGGGCACCGTGTCCAGAATGCCGGCGGTGGTCCAGGCGCCGCTGCACCCGGCCACGTCGGGGAAGGCCGTGGCGTCGGTGAAGGCCTCGCGCTCCCCGTCGGCGCAGCCGTACAGGTCCATGCACGGGTCGGCGCACCGCACGCTCTCCTCACCGTCACACACGTACTCGCCGCCGCATCCGCCGCATCCCACGCCGGGCTGGGTGGCCAGGACGCTGCACCCTCCACAGGCGTTGGTGACCGGGCAGTTGGGGTTGGTGGACCCGTCCAGCTGCCACCAGGGGACGAATGCGTCGGCACCACCATCGGTCCACACCTCCTTGATGAAGCAGGTCCGCTCGTAGTGACAGCTCACCAGGGGCAGCAGTATAAAAACTGCAATAATCCAATCGTTTGGCAACCGATTCCTCACAATACGCTTCATGCCGACATTCGAATCCCTGTCTTCTAAAAGTATCGCAACCGGACGGTTTCGGCAAGGCTGGCAGGTCGGATTCGCAGGGGTATCGCAAAGTAGCAGAGCCGTTTGGAGTTGGGCGCCTCGGTGCCCCCAAGGGGACCCCGACCGGGCTGCTCCGGGCTCCGCTTCGCTTCGGTCGGCCGCAGCCGGCCGACCAGACCCTCCACATCCCTGGCGCGGGGAGTCGCTAAACAAGTAAATTGGGGGTGTGGCCCCGCGCGCGCCGATCGCTTTGGCCTCTTGATGGGCCCAGCGGTCGGCGCGCGCTGCCCTGGGGCTCGAAGAGACGGAACGACAGGCCCTCGGCTGGACGTCGCTCACCCGCTTTCAGCTTCCACCACTCGAGACGCCAAGTCGATCGCCTTGGATATTGCGCCCCGAAAACACTGACCGATCCCCCGGATCATGATCTTCACTCAATGTCGGATTTGACCATCGCGGTGCTTGGCTGCATGTGTGGCTGTGACGATGCAGATGCGCTGGAAGACTGGGGCGAAAAGGAAAGCGACTGGCTCTCGGATTTCCTCCACCTGCCACACGGCACGCCCAGCCAAGACGTCTTCTTGCGGGTCTTTGCTTCCCTTGACCCGACCTCGTTTCGCATGGCGTTTCACGCGTGGATGCAGCAGGTCTTCTCCGTCCTGGGCCTCGAAGGTCAAATCGCGATTGACGGCCAGACACATCGCCGTAGTGGAGACAAGCCCTCTGGCAAGAAACCGCTGCACATGGTCCATGCGCTGCTGTGTGAGGCCGGGCTGGTGTTGGGGCAGGTCGCTACGGATGAGAAGTCCAACGAGATCGTCGCCATCCCGGCCTTGCTTGACCTGCTCGACCTACAAGGTGCGCTGGTTTCCATCGACGCGATGGGGACGCAGGTCAAGATCGCCAACAAGATTGTAAAGGGCGGCGGCGACTACTTGCTCGCCCTGAGGGGAAACCAGAGCAACCTGCACACAGAAGTCCAGGAAGCCTTCGGCGAGGCGTCGGACCAACGGCAGCGCACAGTGGACGAGGTGCCGCCACCTCAGGTCACGACGCATACCCAGGTCGATACGGGTCATGGCAGAGTTGAAACGCGCGTGGCTCAGGCACTCACAGGCCTTGAGCCCTGGGTCCCTGCTGCCAAACGCTGGACGAAGCTCCTGGCACTGGTGCAGATTACCGCCACTCGCGAGAACACGACGACAGGCGAGGTGAACCAGGAACCGCGGCCAAAGCTGGCCATGCCTTCGAGACACAGCCAGCCGCGTCCTGGAGATCTTGGCTCACTCACAAGCTCTGCTCGAAGAACTGGATCCCCGCCTCCGCGGGGATGACAGAGTCAGAGTGGCAGCCAGAA
>Ga0272441_10000740_pt1 | contig 72300 bp, 69 predicted proteins | sample SSMProp6N_FD_193582 | JGI IMG/M metagenome (GOLD analysis project Ga0272441, IMG submission 193582) | Marine sediment archaeal communities from Little Sippewissett salt marsh, Falmouth, MA, United States - SSM-Prop-6N | ecosystem: Environmental > Aquatic > Marine > Wetlands > Sediment ...
CGTAGTCGACCTGAACCGCGGTGTCACAGTTGTCGCTTGCAGTCACCGTCGGAGGATCCGGGACGCTGTCACACTCGACCGTGGTATCGGCCGGCATCGACTGATCCCACGTGGGATCGGTGGTGTCGTTGACCGTAATCGTCTGGGTGCATTGCGCCGTGTTCCCCGACTCGTCTTCGGCCTCGTAGGTCCGCGTGATCGTCTCGGGGCAAGTCAGACCGTCCGAAACATCGGAGATGTGCCGAACGATGATGTCCTCCTCGGCACTGCAGTTGTCGGATACGGAAACAGCGTCTGTGTCGACGGCTGGGACGTTGCCTGGACACTGGACGCTGACGGCCGGGGGACAGGTGATGATTGGCGGCTCATTGTCGGTGACGGATACATCCGACGTATCTGTGTCGGAAACGTCGCTTCCCACCGGCGGTGTTCCTGTTGCCGTCACGGAGTTGGTCAGGGTGTCGATGCTACAGCCACTGATCACAGGATCGACATGCGCCACCAAGGTGAGGGTTCTCGTGGCCGAGGAAGCCATCGCTCCGAGGGTCCACGTTACGGTTCCTGTTGGGCTCTCGACACCGCCATCGGATGCGGAGACGAAGCCCATGCCGGTGGGCAGCGTGTCGACGATGACGACAGGATCCAACGTCGTGTCACCTGTATTCACGACCGTGATCGTGAACGTGACATCGGTGTCGGGGGGCACGGTATCCGGTGCAGCGGATTTCCCTACGTCAATCGACGGCGATAGGACCGTTACAGTTGCCTCACACCGGGTATAGCACGTGATCGTCCCTCCGCTGGAGAGCGCGTGATCTTGACCGATCAGGACGCTGTACGTCCCGCTTGCCGTGGCGACCAGGGTGTTTGTGGAGCCGGCGATCGGCGATCCGTCACGCTCCCAGCTGTAGTGGTCGTAGCCGGAGTCCGCAGTCAGCGGCACTGGCCCTGTGTTCGTACAGTTGGGTGAGCAGGTCAGCGTGCAGGGCGGATTGCCGAACACTTCCACGTCTACGTACGAGATCGCAGCCCGTGCTTCACATCCCACGGAATCTGTCACCTGCAGCGTTAGGCGGGCTGTCCCTGTGAATCCTCCCGGGGGCGTCCAAGAGGGGTCCTCGATGTTGTCTGCCGAGAAGCTTCCTCCTGCGTCATCGCTCCACGCATAGGTGTAGGCTGGTGTACCCCCGGTTACGGTTGCATTCAAGGCGTATGGGCAATCGCCCGACCAGGTGCCTCCTCCGTCCTCGCAGTCTTGTTGGGTCGAGTAGGCCGGATTGCTACAGCAACCACTTGCGCACGACGCTGCGCGGTCCGCTGTGATGTCGACGAGGATGCACACGACGGGGACACTGCCGGGATCCGGGAAGTCCATCGTGTTCGGGTTACCGTTGGCCATGTCATACGTCACACTTGCCGATGCATTGGGTGATACACTGTGTGTTCCCGAGCCGCTTGAGGTGCAATAGTCGCCGTCGACGGCCGTCGTGAACACAATCTCCAGGGTCTCTTTGCCGATCTGGGCGATGTCCCACGTGAATCCGTCCTCGTCGATCGTAAAGGTCCCCACCGGCTCGGCTGTCCCATCGCGCTTGGTGTAAGCACTGATGGGATCGATATCGAACGTCAAGCTGGTCACGGTCTCGACCACTACCAGGTTCGCCCCGGCGGCCAGCAACGTTTCGGCGATTCCTTCGTAGAGACTGGTGAGATCGGGGCCGGCGAGTGTCTCGAAGTATCCGCTGTTCTGCGCCCAATTGAGCGTCTCTTGCGCGACGCTGAGAGAGTCCGGGTAGTTGTCGTGTACATAGCCGAGCAAACCCACGGTGTAGACGTCAGCATTCGGCCACGTTGCCACGCCGGCTTGCCAAGCCTCGTTGGTGCAAGGAGTGTGCGATGTCGGCCAATCGGTACAGTTGCTTCCACCGACACGCCGGTTCGCCACGCCGTCGGACATCAGGACAACGGCGCGAGTCGTCGTAGCAGGGTCGCGTCCGTTGTTGCTCATCTCAGTGTTGGCTGTGATGAACCCGGCCTCAATGTTGGTGTACTGCACATTCCACCACGTTCCGCCTGGCTGGAGGGCATTGATCGCGGTGGTAATGGTGGAAAGGTCGTCGGTTAGCGCTTGATTCAGCGTTCCGCTGTTGCCGTAGCTCGCAAGCCCAACCTGGTTTTGCGTCGTCCACACGCCTAGGTTCGCTTCACAGTCGGCCTTGTTGTCGTAGCCGGGCACGGAACAGCAACAGCCTTCTGTGAGGATCTTCGTTGCGAATTCCACGGCCGCTTGCTTCGAGTAGGTCATCGAGGAGGGTGATCCGTACCCCATGCTTGTCGAGCGATCGATGACAAGGATGACGTCGATCGGCCGAAGCGGCGGATCGCCGATCAGCGTCAGCGTTGTCTCGTAGTTGTTACAGCTTGTCACGACGACGGTCTTGTCGATCGTGAGGTTCGGGTCGGGATCTGCTAAGCCGCTCAAGCCAGCAAGGAAGCACAGGGATAGCAACACGACGCCGGCAAGCACTCGGAGGCTCGCGGTTGTGGTCCGTTGGATCCAGAGCATTCCGTGTACATTGCGCAGTTCTACCGGTGCGATAAGGCTTTGAGTTGTAAGGATACTGCCGCTTTCTCGGTCAACTGCTCCCCGCTTCATGGATCTCCTCCTCTGCGTGATTCCCTCACTGAGGGGTTCTGTAGGGCATATGGTTGCGCGAATCGATCAGAGAGTGGGCGAGCGGGATTGATGGGCTGGGCGAACAGTGCGTGTTGTGGAAGCAGAGTGCAAAGATCCGGACGTGCTCTGCCGAGCGCGTCAAGGCCATTCTCCGCTTGCAGGGCGTGTTGCCCGTGCTTGATAGCACACGTGCTTCCGCTGAAAGCCACTTGCCTCTCCCCTACCCCCTCCGGAGTAGCCACCAAACCCAAAGCCGAACCGCAAGTCCGAAGACTGGCAGTCCGGCCATCGCATGCGATCCGTGGCTTTGCGTCCCCACCTGCCGATGGGTTTGCCTTTTTCAGTTCAGAGCTTGGAATCAGTCTAGGACAGTTGCGAGGGCAAGTCAAGACCCAATGCGCATTTTGCCGTATTGGTCAGCTTGTGCGCCAGACCCTGTTGCCCGGTGCTAAACGGTTCCTTCCCGTATTCACGATGTGAGAGGTCTGTGGGCGTTGGCACCCAGGCTGCTATTCGATCAGCCACAGCAACAGCATGATCGCGACCAGTCCGACAATCACGAGGGTCCTCCACGGAACGGTCGGTGGATCGACCGATGCGAGCGGAGAGCGGCAGCCGTTGGTGATACAGTCCTCCACCGCCGCACGTAGGCGAAGCTCCTTGTCCAGGTCGATTCCGACAATTGCCTCATCGCCGGCAAAGGTCACCGGGTATGTCGAAGGGAACACACCGTACTCGCCGGCAAGGACCCACATCAATTGCGCGTCGAGTTCAGCCTCTTCGATGTGGCGGACATTCAGTGTCGGGTATTGCGTCTGGAGTTCCTCCAGCACGCGATCGAGGTGCCGACAGTCGTTGCACCCTTCCCGATAGAACACCACGACATCCGGGTCATTGGCGGCCAAGGTCGCGCCGGAGAGCACCAGGACTACTGTTGTCAGAAGGACGATTCGAAGTGTTGTATGTTGGATCATCGGTCTCCCTCACCGTTTGGACCGAACGACGGTCTCACGTGGGCCGTCACGACACCTCCGCTTTGCGATCAAGCAGTGAACGGAGCGCAGGAAGCGCCGCTTCGGCTGCGGCCTCTCCCGCAGCGATGCCGTCCGCTGCACGGAGATAACTCATGGTGGACAACGAAAGATCGGGTTGGATCAGGAGTTCGGGGGGGTGCAGGATTAGCTGCTGGCGAAGGATCTCTTGCGTTAGGATGGATATCGACTGGTTGAGAATGCTGTACAGCCCCGGAAGGGGGCGGGCCGTCTCCGGCCGCTCGCGAAACGCGTTGTCCAGAAGCTCCGCAAGACTGCTTGGGATCCACGAGCGTTGGCTCAATCCTTCGTGAAGGTGCTCGCCGATCCGCTCCCACACATTCCTCGATGTCTGCGTCGTCGGGACCGGCTTGGGACTGATATCCACCGCGATGACGATCTCGGCGCCGAGGCTGCGGCAAGTTTCGACGGGAAGTGGCGCAACCAATCCGCCATCGACGAGCAGACGATTTCCCCGGCGAACCGGATGGAAGACCCCGGGAATGGCCGTGGAAGCTCGAACCGCATCAACCACTGCGCCCTCGCGAAGAACCACGGCCTCTCCGGTATCGATATCGCAGGCAACCGCGGCGTATGGCATCGAGAGCTGCTCGATCGATCCATCCCCGAGTAGACGGGTGAGGTACTTGCGAAGCTCCGCGCCCGAGCTGAAACCGGAACGCGGGAATGTCGGAAGGAAGCTTCGAAACAGCATCGTGACATCGGCTTCCAACCACTCTTTCTCGACATCCTCCACCGGGATGCCCACCGCATAGGCCGCTCCGATCAGTGAACCGATGCTCGATCCGGCCACCGCGCAAATCGGAATCCCTTCACGGGCCAACACCTTCAGTACGCCGGTGATCGCCGACCCCCTCGCGCCACCCGATGCCAATGCCAATCCGATCTTTGGCACACGCTTCGCTTTGCTATCCATTTGACCCTATCCTAGTCGATGAAGTCGATCTTGACCATTCCCAGAGCGGTTGAACAGGACGGTGCGACCATCGAGAATAGCCGCTCAAGGAGGGTCGATGGGACATCATCACGGACATGATCATGCGCACGGCATTTCGTCGGAGAGGCGAATCGGGACGGCCTTCTTCCTGAACCTTTCGTTCACCTTGTTGGAGATCGCCGGTGGGCTGTGGACGAACAGCATCGCAGTCCTATCCGATGCGCTGCATGACCTTGGCGACTCGCTGGCACTCGGGCTGACGTGGAGGTTCACTCGGTTGTCGCGCCGGAAGGGGGACGAGGTCTTTACCTTCGGGTATCGGCGGTTCACGCTCCTTGGGGCCCTGGTCATGTCGATCGTGTTGTTTGCCGGCGGAATCTTCGTGTTGTTCGAGGCCGTTCCCCGGATCATCTCCCCGCAGCCGACCAATGCCAAGGGAATGTTGCTTCTGGCAGGAATCGGAATCTTGGTCAATGGGATCGCTGCGCTACGGATGCACGGCGGCAGCAATCTCAGCGAACGGGTGGTGACGTGGCACTTCGTCGAGGACGTGCTCGGCTGGGTGGCTGTTTTGATCGCCGGGATCGTGATGTTGTTCCGCGATGTGCCGATTCTCGATCCGATTCTGTCGATTCTGATCACCGGCTACGTCTTGTGGAACGTCGGACGCCGGTTGAAGGAGACGCTCGTCATCCTGCTGCAGGGAATCCCAGCGGAGATCGATCTGTCCGCGATCCAGCAAGCGATCCGCCAGGTTCCCGGCGTGTGTGACGTCCATCACATGCACGTGTGGTCGCAGGACGGCGAACACCACGTGCTGACCGCGCACATTGTGATCGACGATGCCGACACCTACGAGGACGTTGCTGCCGTTCGTCAGCAGGTCAAGGAGCTGGTGCGCCGCTATGGGATCGTTCACGCGACGATCGAAGTCGAGGATCGAAACGGTCCCGAATGCGCCGACGACGCTGACAGCTGCCACGCTTGCTAGCGATCCCGTCGTCCGAGGCAGCCGCGTGCCGTCGTGCGATGCTTCGAGCCGCCAATCGACGCGATACAATCGGACCATGACCCAAGAGACCCGGACGACAGCCAGATTGAACGCGGCGATTGGCGATTACTCGGTGGTGGCGGCGGTTCGATGCCCATCGTACGAGGATCGGGATGCGCTCGATCGAATCGTGGCACGAGCCGTCGATTTGCTTGGCGGGGTGGAGCGGTTCGTGCGTCACGGTGAAACGATTCTTCTCAAGCCGAACTTGTTGGTGGGACGCTCTCCGGAACGTGCCGTGACGACGCACCCTCATGTTTTCGGGGCCGTTGCGCACATCGTGCGCAGTGCCGGTGCGAAGCGATCCTACGGGGATTCGCCCGGCTTTGGGCGTCCCGAGGCAGTGGTTCAGCGGTCCGGCCTCTCCGCAGTGGCAGACGCGCTCGGCGTTTCACTGGCTGACTTCGGACGGGGAACGGAGGTTCCGTTCCCCGCGGGGAAGTTGGTGAAGCGGTTCACGATTGCGCAGGGCGTGCTTGCGGCGGACGGCATGGTCTCGATCTCCAAGATGAAGACCCACGGGTTGACTCGAATCACCGGGGCGATCAAGAATCAGTTCGGGTGCATTCCCGGTCCCCTGAAGGCGGAGTTCCACGCACGGCTTCCGAATGTCGACCTGTTCTCGCAGATGCTCGTCGATCTGAACCGGTTGCTGGCCCCGCGCCTCTTTGTGATGGACGGTGTGATCGCGATGGAGGGAAATGGTCCCCAAGGTGGGCGTCCCCGGCCGATGAACGTCATCCTGGCATCGAGTGATCCGGTTGCCCTGGACACGGCCTTCTGTCAACTGATCGGCCTCGATCCGGACCTCGTGCCACCGATCGTTTACGGAGAATTGGCGGGGCTTGGGACACGGCAGATCCGGTGGGTCGGGGACCCGATCGATTCGCTGATTGCTCTCGATTTCGATGTGAACCGTAGCCCTCGGTCAACCACCGGGCGCCCCGGGAGAGTGAGCCGAATCGCGCGGCGCTTCGTGGTCCCCAAACCGGCGGTTCGAGCCGATCGTTGCACCCGTTGCGGGACGTGTGTCGAGGTCTGTCCGGTGGCTCCGAAGGCCGTGGGGTTCCCGGGTGGTGACAGATCTCTTGCCCCGGTGCACGACTACGGTCGATGCATACGCTGTTACTGCTGCCAAGAGATGTGTCCGGTGAGTGCCATCGAGATTGACATTCCGCTGCTCGGACGGATCATTCACCGTTAGGATCAATCCATTGGACCTCTTCGTCGGCGGGTACCTTAGCTCTTCGGATCGAGCGCCCTTCGGTGCGAAGGGTCAACCGGCGTGTCGCCAGGCCACTTCATCGCCCGCGTGCTCGAAACCGATCTGTCGATACAGGCCCAAAGCCGGCGTGTTCGTCGGCACCGACGAAGTTTCGGCGGTGTCGATGCCGAGATCTTGAAGACGCTGCAAGGCTGTAGCCAACAGGGCACGGGCCAATCCGCGGCGTCGATGTGCTGGATGGGTGCCGACCGGTTCGAATATCGCGGTGCGATGGTGAGAATCGACCCACACTGTGGTAAATGCCGCGATGTCTCCTTCTGGCCCTACGATCAGTAGATCCATCTCCGATCGATACATCGGCGCCTTCGTCAGCACGCGGACGTTGTCCGCCGTCCACTTCGATCGGCAGAACGTGGCATTCAGCGTGTTGGCCAGCCGGGAGAGCTCCTCCGGGTCCTCGAGGCGTACGGCTCGAAGGGTGTACCCCGGGGGCAGAGAGATCGGGGGCACGCGGAGGCGGACGGCTCGGCGCGAGATCCGATTCACGGGACCATGCGGCGCGAATCCGTGTGCCGTGAGGTGTGTTGCTCGTGTCCGGTCGGTGTCCATGGCACAAACCTGGAGGGGTGCCTCCGATTCGGTGCGCCTGGCGGATCGGTCGTGCTCGACGATCCAGCGGATCATCTCGAGCTCGAGATGGCGGTGGATGGGATGGATCTGAAGGAAGAACGTCGACCGGCCTTCAGGCGTGACGGCCCCAACGAGTTCAGCCTCTGTGGTCTCCCACAACCGTACATGCCGTTCCCATCCTTGAATGCCTGATGCTTCCTCGTCGGCATGGCGGGAGAATCGAAGCAGATCCCAACGGTCCGGACCCCAGTTGGGTGAATCCCTGTCGGCGACCGTTTCGGTGAGGAATCGGCGAACACGCCCGAAGTCGTCTTGGACGCTGAATGGGCGGGACCGTGTCTGCACGCCGCCATCTCCTTCAGGTTGCCGGATCGGGTATCCCACGAAGAGGAGCGGCTCGGCCAGCCGCTCCCCACGCTTTGACTCTTAGTTACGAGCCTTTCCGGGCAGATTCACTTCGACAGCGACACCGACCTCTTCGATGTTCGCAGACGATGTGGTTCGTGCGCCGAGGTATCGTACGCGGTGTATGGCCTGCCAGATCTGAACGCGGGTTGCGTGGATCGGTACCCGGGTGGCGTATGGCACGTCTTCCCAAGCCGAACTACTGGAGCGCACCGCCCGAACCGTGAAGCCGGACGGGTGACTCGACGTTCGAACTGTGGAGAGACAAGACTTCACTTCTCGCCACGCTTCGCGTGACATCCGTCCATCGAGGAACGCGGCTGGTAGGATGACGAATCCATCGGCCTTCCGGTGGCGGGCTCGAAGCGGACCTGGCCATCGGCCCCACGACCGGGCTCCGTTGTTCAGTTCGGCGGTCCATCGAGTGCTAAGTTGTCTTCTGTCCCCACAACAGTCACCTCCTGGTGATCGTGCCGCCGACGCGAAAAAGCGTTGCTTCGCATCGAACTTGGCGAATCCTTCTACCTCGGAGTGCTGTCCCGGTTGGGATGCGTTCCGCTTTGATTCCACATCCGATTCGGTGCGCTCGCTGCCGAGAGGGCGCGATGGAACACCGTTTGTGAGGATATCACGCCGCATCGTTTCGAGCAAGAGGTTTTGGGGGCGGGCGTTTGGCGAAACCGGTCCTCCAGGCCGCCAGACGTCTGATGGACTACGCTGCCAGACGCGCGGCGAGTTTCTTCCACACCTGCCAGCCTACGTTGTCGATGTTGCCGATGACGGTGGCGGTGATGCTGGTAGATTCAAACAGCCCGGAGGAAAACGTGACGCCCGGATCGTCTCCTATCGCAACGCAGTGGGTCGGATAGACCCAGAGCCCATAGCCGTACGAAACGTGACCAGAGGCAGCGACTCGAGCGGAGCGCATCCTGTCGGCCAAGGAGCGGCGGAAGAGGCGGCCCGTCCGCAGTGCGTCCCAGAAACGAACCATATCCGGCGCTGTGACGTAGGCTCCGCCATCCGGCATGCCGATGGACGGCACGGCGAAGAGGTTCGTGCGCCAGGTTCCATCATCTGCATCGATGTAGGCCAGCGCGGTCCGTTCTGGGAGCTTGTCTGCCTCGTAGAATCCCGAGTCGAGCATTTTCGCCGGCCGGAACACACGGCTGCGGACGACCTCGTGGTAGGACTCCCCGGTGATCCTCTCGATGAGGATACCGAGGAGAACATAGCCGCCGTTGTTGTACCGGAAGCGCTCTCCCGGGGGCGAGACCATCGGCTGATCTTCCATCCAGGGTAGGAAGTCCGACGGAGAACGCATCCGATAGCACGGGCGCTCCCACCAGAGCTTCTCGAAATCCTCCGGTGGGCGCGTTTCCTCGTCGAAGTAATCGGGAATCCCGGAGGTATGGGTCAGGAGATCCTCGAGGGTCACTTGATCGTCCATTGCCGGTAGAACCTCCGGAAGGATTGAACGGACGGGCGTTTCGAGGGAGACGAGGCCTTCATCGACCAAACAAAGGACCGCTGCGGCAGTGAAGGTCTTCGTGCCGGACGCGGTCTGAAATCGCGTCGTGACGCGGTTCGGAATCCTTTCGGATCGATTGGCCCACCCGTGGGCACGTGCGTACAGGGTCTCTCCATGACGATCCACGGAGATGACGCCGGAGAACGGCCGGTGAACGCTGCAGTTCGCTACGATGGCATCGATGTCGTGCGTGAGGCGGTTCATTCGCCAAGAGTACGGTGGAACGACATCACTCAGCAAGGAATACGCGGATCCCGGAGAGAAGCATTTGAACGGCCACCGTCATCAGGATCATTCCCATGAGCCGCTCGATTGCGATGAGGCCGCGTGGGCGCAGGACCCGGCGGAGACTGTCTGCAGCAACGAGGAGTGCAGTGGATGCGGCCCAAGCTCCGGCCACCGCAAGCGTCCAGCACCCCATGTTGTTTGGCTCTCGCGTTGCAAGGAGCATGACCGTGGCCAGCGCCGATGGGCCTGCGATGAGCGGGATGGCGATCGGAACGATGAACGGTTCCCCATCCGGGGTCGGACCGAACATCCCACCGGGTTGCGGAAACATCATCCGAAGTGCGATGAGAAACAACACCACCCCGCCTGCGATTCCCAACGCTTCCTGAGAGAGCCCAAGCAGGGAGAGGATGAAGCGTCCGACGTACAGGAACAGAAGGAGAAACCCGAAGGCAAACAGGGATTCGCGGAGCAGGACGAACTTGCGACGCGCCGGACTGACCTTCTCCAGCAGGATAAGGAAGAGCGGCACGTTTCCCAACGGATCCATGACCAAGAACAGCAAGAGCGCCGCCGACAACGTAGCCATCGGATGCATCATCCTCCTTGGGGCACAGTCTCCATCAAGGCCGGACGTGTGGCAAGCCGGAGCGCGGTGTGCTTCAGGGAGCATCCGGATCTGCGCGCAGAACCCACCACAGGTTGCTTCCCTGGAAACCGCACGCGCGGTAGAATCGCTCCGCTTCCGAATGTGCCAGGCCCGATACCGTGGCGATCCGCGCATGCTCGGCACCCCAGGACAACAGCTCGGTGATCATGTGTGTGCCGAGACCGCATCGCCGGTGCTGCGGGTGAACCTGGATCCACTCGAGGGAAAGCTCGCTGATGGTGCTGTCGAATTCGGCAATGGCGAGCGCCGTCGGCGAGCCTGTGGGCACGTGCAGGATCCACATCCACAACTCGGGATGGTAAACCGGATGGGCGCGCCACCCTCTCACGGCCTCCGCTGAAGGGCGCACGTTCGCGTAGCAGGACGCGATAAACGACGAAACGCGCTGCGCATCCTCCGGCATCTTGACCCTTACGATGGCGTAATCATGAGGAATCCGTTGCTGTGTAATATTCCGCAACGGGTGGGACAGCCGGAAGAATGGGTCGCGCAGCGAAAAGCGATCCGCGAAATGCGAAGGCAGCTGCCGATCGTGGAGCACTGCAAGATGAACGCGCCGAAGGAGGATTCGGGCGTTCCTTGGCATTTGCGCATTCTTCGACCACGCAACCAGGAGCCGGGTCCGGTCCCACAGTTTGTAGCGAAGTGATTTGCGAGTTGTTGGCTTGGACCGACGATAGGCATTTGCCGGCCTCAAGGAGGGTCTTCCACAGGGTGTTCGGCAAGACGCCGCAGGGATCGGTCAGGCAAACCGAGCGAAGCGCTTCCCGGAAGTCGATCATGTTCAAATCCCTCTAAAGGTCTAGGCCGTGCATACTCTGTTTTTTCCGGCGTCCTTGGCCACATACAGCGCCCGATCCGCGGCGCGGAGGAGCTGATCGGCGGTTTCTCCGTGGTTCGGAAACGACGCGATGCCGAACGATACGGAGAGAAAGTCGGGGATCGACGGTTTCCCGATCTCCTTGCGAAGGGTCTCCGCGCGCAAGATCGCGCCTTCCTGCGAAGTGTCCGGCAGGATGACGATGAATTCGTCGCCACCGTAGCGGCATGGGATGTCTCCTTCTCCCGCTGTCGTGAACAAGGTAGTACCGATGGCTCGCAGCACATCGTCTCCGGCGTGATGGCCCTGGGAATCGTTCAGCTTCTTGAAGCCATCCAGATCGAACAGGATCACAGACAGCGATTGACCCAGCCGGTCGGCCTTGAACAGTTCGCGTGGCAGACACTCCTCCAGGTACCGACGGTTGAACAGCCCGGTCAGCATATCCCGGATACTCTGCTCTCGAAGCTCCACCTGCAGGGCTTCAATCCTAGAGATCTTTCTGCGTAGCTGTTCATTGGTTTCCGACGCCTCCCGCTGAGCCAGCAAGCGTTTCGTGATGTCACGCAACACGACCAGCTGCCCCTTCCGGACCGTCCCGCGGGCCCGGAGAATCGGTGCTGTTCGGATATCGATTGCGCGGGGAGGGTCCTCACACAGCGTCAGCTCACATTGAGAGACGTCTGTCTGTGCACCGAACTTCGCGATCTGCGGCCACGCGTGGAGTGCGTCTTGAACCGGCTGCCCGATCACGCGGTTGTCGATTCGAAGAAGCGCGCAGGCCGCCGGGTTGACGTCGATGATTCGGTGATCCGTATCAAGCACGAAGACTGCATCGTCCATGCTCTCGACCAACGCGTCTCGCGCCACAGGGATCACGTCGAAATGCCGCAGTCCGGCAATGCTGGTGGACAGGACCAGTCCCGAGAGAGCGAAGCTCATCGGAACCAAGTTGACGCCTTCCAAGAAGGGGAGTTCCAGTGAGTACACGAGCGCTCCGATCCACGGTGCTGCGGCCGACAACAGGATTGCACTGGCCTGGCGGCGTTGGACGATCGATTTCCGGAAAGCGGTTCGTATCAGCAAGCACGTTCCCGGGAAGAGGTACGCAAAGAGGATGATCAACGCTACCACGTACAGTGGACCGTGATGGTAGACCAGCATGTTTGATCCCGCGGGGCCGGGGCTGAAGCCTGTCCACAGAAGGCCGTGAACGGAGTTGGTCGCGGCGATGACAACGTTCACCGCTGGGCCGATGATGAGGAGAACGCTCCATCGGGATCGGCTTCGGATCTTGTATCCGCAATACCTAAGTGCGAACACGAGGAACAGGACCGCTGTGGTTCCCGAACCGACGTACTCGAGGGTCGACCAGACCACTTTGGCGGTCCGCGCGACCGACCCCGCCTCCAATGCGGACACAAGAACCCACCCGCTGACAGCAACCATCAGCAGCGACAGGGTCTTTCCTCCCGGAAGCGATCGGCGTCGCCACAAGAGGCGGCTGACGAGAACCGCTCCGCACGCTGTTGCAGCGAGGATCATGAACCCAGGTGTTGGAACGAAAAACACAGCCTCCCCCTCCCTTCCGACTCGCCGCAGTGTCTGTTTCGTGGATTGTATCGAGCAAGATTGGTGTGCGGCGCGCATCGGTGAGTTCGATGTGAAGCGTTTGTCCCACGAACTGATCCCGCCGAATCGAGCCGAAGCCTTCGGCAGTCACGCGAAGACCGCGCGGCGGATGACAGGCGGGCGCATGCTCTGTCTGTCCACTTCCATGGTGCGGTGCACGCTGCCCTTGGCTCTGTATTCCACAGGGGGGCGGTGCCGGATAGGAGGAGGCCGGAGCGCTGCCAGCGCTCCGGCCCGAAGTGCGGTGTGCTGAATCGTGAACCCGCCCTTTTCAGCAGTAGAGTCGGCCTTGTGACATATCCGCGGTCAAAGGGATGCTTGCGGCCGTGTGCTCCAATGCGCCATCCAAGTACGCGGCATATGCCGACATGTCGAAGTGTCCGTGCCCCGAGAAGCCAATCAAGATGACCTTCTCTTCATCGCTCGCCGTACACGCGCGGGCGATCTCCACGGCCGCGTGTACGGCGTGCGCCGTTTCCGGTGCCGGGATGATTCCTTCGGTGCGGGCGAACAACGAAGCGCTCTTGAATACGTCGATCTGGTCGTACGCTACGGGACGAACAATGCCGTCCTCCACCAGCCGGCTGATGATCGGTGCCATTCCGTGGTAGCGCAGCCCACCGGCGTGGATCGGTGGTGGGACGAAGTCGTTACCCAGGGTGTGCATCCGTAGGAGCGGCGTGGTTTGCGCGCAATCCGCGAAATCGTAGCGAAGATCGCCCTTGGTCATGGTGGGGCAGGCGTGAGGCTCAACGGCGACGAAATCCATCCGCCGCGATTCGTTTAAGGAAACGCGATAGAACGGGAGGGCCAGTCCCCCGAAGTTCGATCCGCCACCGACGCAGCCGACCACGATGTCCGGGCGAACCCCCGCCATGTCGAGTTGCTGCTGCGCTTCCAGGCCGATGACCGTTTGATGCAGCAGGACATGGTTGAGTACGCTGCCGAGGGAGTACTTCATGCCGCGCGATGTGACGGCAAACTCAATCGCTTCGGAGATCGCCATTCCGAGTGAACCTGTGGAGGTTGGATCCGAGGCGAGGATTGCACGTCCTGCCGCAGTCCGCGACGAGGGCGAGGCGACGATGTCCGCGCCAAAGGTCCTCATCATCGTCTTGCGATAGGGCTTCTGTTCGTAAGAAATCCGAACCATGAACACGGAGCAGTCGAGGCCGAACAACTGACAAGCGAATGCCAGTGCGCTCCCCCACTGACCGGCACCGGTCTCCGTAGCCAGGCCTGTCACGCCTTCGATCTGGTTGTAGTATGCCTGGGCAACGGCCGTGTTGGTCTTGTGCGATCCGGTGGGGCTGGCTCCTTCATACTTGAAATAGATGTGCGCCGGTGTTTGCAGCGCGCGTTCGAGATGGATCGCGCGTTGAAGCGGCGTGGGGCGCCAGCGTCGATAGACGTCGAGCACCGCCTCGGGAATGTCAATCCATCGGTCTGTCGAGATCTCCTGTTCTATACACGTTTTGGGGAACAACTCAAGCAAGGCATCCGGATGAAGCGGCTGTTGTGTTCTCGGATCCAACGGGGGATCGAGTGGCCGACCGAGATCGGCAAGAACGTTGTACCATCGGGTGGGCAGTTCGTATTGATCAAGAATGAATCGCGTCTTCAATTGTGGTTCTCCTTTCGATGGGCCTGATTTTTCGAATGGGGCGCTAGACGAAAGGTTGCCACCAGTACTTGAACGGCGGAGTTGCGGGAGAGTGAGGCGAGAAACCGATCCCTAAGGCTCTAGACGAGCCAAACATACCTCCTTCGGTTCATGCATTCGCCTCCTTAGGATTGCTGACACACCGTAGCGTGCCGCGGGGATGTTGTCAACGCCAGGGTCGCTTGCCGCGTGGTTCGTGGTGAATACAATCACGGAATGACCAAGAAGACAGCGGATCCAGAAGCGTACACCGCCTTTGCGGCGCGCTACGATGCGTTTGCCCATGCAGCCGAAGCGAAGCGTGCGTTCTTACGACGGGTGTTCGAGGATCACCACGTGCAGCGGGTGTTGGATTGCGCTTGTGGAACAGGGAAAGACCTGGTTCTCCTCCATCGGTTGGGATGCGACGTATGCGGCTCGGACCTCTCGGGCGCCATGCTCGATCAGGCCCGTGGCAGGCTTGCGAAGGAGAATATCGTGATTCCCCTTCGGCAAGCGGACTTCCGCGACCTCTCCGTCTGGGGGGAACCATCGTTTGACGCGGTCTTGTGCCTCTCGACCTCTCTCCCCCATCTGAAGGAGGACGAGGAGCTGATCTGCGCACTCGCGAGCATGCGGAGTCGGCTTCGGGGCGATGGAATCCTCATCCTCGATCAGGGCATGACCGATCGACAGTGGGCGCAACGGCCTCGATTCGTTCCCGTCGTCAATACCGGCGAGTTCTCTCGCCTGATGGCCATCGACTACGAGGATCGGACCTTCACCGTCCACGTGCTGGATTTCTTGCACAACGGGACAGAGAACGGGTTCTACCACGATGTGTTTACCTATCGATTGCTCCTGTGCGACGACTACGCGAGGCTCCTTCACACCGCAGGATTCCGTGATGTGTCCTTCTTTGGGAGCTTCTCCATGGAGGCCTACAACGCATCGGAAAGCCGCCGCCTCATTGTGATCGCTTCCGGGTAGCTAGCACTTGTAGTCCTCTCTTGGAGGGTTCCACGCGTCCAGCGCTTCTGTCGGCTCATCGAGCACCACAGCAGCGTGGGCAACGTTGGGCGGAATGCAGACACCATCTCCCGCACGGAGAATTCTCGTTTCATCGCCCAGCGTGAAGCGAAGGGCTCCCTTGGTGACGTAGGTGATCTGTTCATGTTCGTGTGCATGCTCCGGTACGATCGAATGGGGCTTGAAGGTGAAGAAGGTCAGCATGACCCGGTCGAGCCAGACAGCCGTGCGGCGAATGCCTGGAAGTGCTTCTGTCGATGGGAGTTTGCAGCTGCTGAAGAAATGCATGGGATCTCCTATTGCTCCGGTTTCGTGCCCGCATTTTACCACGCGGTACCCGGAGCGTCTGACACGGAAGAGGCGTCGACGATCCGTAGGAATCTGCCCAAACGGGAAGAGGCCCCAAATCTGGGGCCTCTTGGTCGTCCGTTTCTCTGGTGGAGATATTGTTTCTTTAGGAGGTATCTTCCCGCCTAGCTCTCGTATGACGGAAAGGTACGCCTAAGATGTGAAGACCGTGTGAATCGGGCTTGTTCATTTGGTGTTCTAGAGCGCAAGGATTGGGACGTCTGTCTCTTCCGGCGGGGGCGCGTGGGATCTTGCGGTGTGAGACGGCTCATGATGCTGTCTGGGCTATGCACCGCGCAGGAACGAGGAAAGCCTTCGCTCGATTCGCTCCAGGTATTGGGGAGCGAAGTGCCGGTATTCTACGGCGTTGGACGCTGCAACGAAATTGGCGAGAAGCAGCGCGCGGCCTGCAATCAGCGCCTCGATCTGTCCGGGGTAGTCCTCGGGCCAAGGGCGTGTGGACTCGTAGCCTGACTTGAATGCATCGAACAGCTTGGGCGAATCGTCCCGATAACGGTAGTAGTAGAGGGACGTTGCAACGTCCTGCACGGGGTGTCCCCAGAGCAGATCCTCGAAGTCCAAGGCGTAGATCCGGTTCCAGCAGACCTTCACGTTCCATACATGCAGATCGTTGTGGATGATCTGAGGCGTGCGCGTCTCGAACAGGTTGTAGATGCTTTGCTGGATCGAATTCCGCGCTCGACAGAACACATCCAGGCGCTTGGGAGGCATCAAGTGACGCCCGAGCTTGCCGAACAGGACAATCGGTTCGGCATTGGGGAAGGTAGAGTCGGAATATGGAAACACGGTCGAATAGGTTCGGAAACGGAGCGTTGGAGGCGGAGCAAACTGCTCCGACTGTTGGTGGAGTAACGCGGACAGCTTGCCATGGCGTGCGACATTGGCTTGCGTCAGCCGGTTCACGAGATTCGTGCCGGGAACCCAGCGGAACAGGGTGCAGTACCACGGATTCGGAACCGACGGATCGGCAACCGATGTAACGAATTCGCCTTCCTCGGTTGCCAGAGGGGTGGCTACACCGATGGAGCCGTTCTCGGTGAGTGCGTGAAGCCATGCGATCTCCGCTTCGATCGTCTCGGGCGAATGTCCGCTTCTCGAATCGGTGAGCCGCAACACGAATCGCTCGCGTTGGGCGGTCTCTACGCGGAACACGATGTTCGTTCCCGATGGCAGGTATTGCATCTCCTTCCACCGGATCCCGTATCGATGCAGCGCGCGGTTCGCCAAGGGGCGCAATCGACGCGCCCGCCCAGCATGTGTCAGGTCTTCGAAGCGCTTCAACATCCTCCCCCCGGTCGCGATAGGCATGTGCCGTCTTCTTGCGTGGCGAATCCTATCCGAAGGAACGGGGAGAAGAAAGGCTCATCCCGAAGCCTCGGAGCCGTGCACAGAATCATGATCGAGGAGGATGGATTCGGCATTGCGCACCGCGGGGAACAGGTAGCCGGCCAACCCTACCGTGGCTCCAATGACTCCCGCGATCACAAACATCATCCCCATACCCGCTCCTGGGCCGGTTCCCACCAGTCGGCTGAGAATCTCGGTTGCGGGACGGCCGCTCTGCATCAGCGGTTCGAATACACGGTCAGCCAGCGGTCCTGCCGCCAGCATCGCGATGGGGGCACTAATTTGGGCAATCAGCCGTCGGGTGGCAAAGACCTTGCCCTGGATCTCCGGTGCAACCTTCGCCTGCCAGATCGATTGGTTTGACCCATTGATCAGCGGCATCATCGCCATGGTGAAGAACGCGCCGATGGACCACGCAACCACGCCACGCCCGATGCCTAGGGTGATGGTTCCCAGGAGGCTTGAGAGGATCATTCCCAGGAGGACCCCGTGAACCTTGCGCTTGGGGCCGCCCCATGCACTGATGATCGCGCCGCCGACGACACCGCCGATGCCGAACATCATCCGAACCGTTCCGAAGATGATCTCGTTGTTGCCCGTTCGCGCAAGGATCATCGGGGCAAGGACGGTGAACCCGAAGACCGTGATCAGGTTGATCGCGAAGAACGTGAGTTGTAGCCCAAGGAGGCTGGGACTGCGGAAGATGTATTGGAATCCGAACCATGATTCGCGCCACAGACTCGAACGCAGCAATCCGGTGGGCTTTGCCTTGGGTTCAGGAATGAGGGCCAGGAGTAGTGCCCCAATGGCGAACAGAAACGTGGCGACATCAATGGCCATGATTCCATTGATTCCGATCAGTGCGAAAAAGAGACCGGCCAGAGCGGGAGAGATGATTCCGGACGCGGATCCGGCCATGCCGACCATGGCGTTGGCCCGCGTGTAGTGCTTCTTCTCCATCATCAGCGTGATTGCTGCCGAGTATGCCGGGAACTGGAATGACTCGAACGCTCCGGCGAAGAACCCCGTGACGAACAGATGCCAGATCTGTAGGTGTCCGGTGAGGTGGAGGATCAGCACCGCAACGGTGGATAGGCCTGCTGCAAGGTCACTGACGATCATCACGAGTTTGCGCGGAACGCGGTCAACGATCACCCCGGCCAGTGGGCTGAACAGAACGACCGGCGCAAAGGAGAAGAAGCCGACCAGTGCGAGCGCGGTGGCCTGTCCCGTGAGTTCATAGGCCCAGATGGTCAAAGCAAAGCGGGTCATTCCCGTCCCGATCATCGAGGCGAATTGCCCGAGCCAGATGATGCTGAGACCGGTCATTCCAGAGAGCTTGCCGCGATCGAACATGGTTGCTCCTTTGTACGCAGTCTCTTGAAACCAAACGATGGGATTGCTAAAAGGCTGGTCTTTGTTGTAAGAACGAGACCTTCGTGGAGTCGCGGCACGATGATCGTTGAGGTCGATTGCATTCGAACGGCGAAGCTTAGTATCGCCTATTAGACGTTATGACGCAACATCCCATCGAGCTGACTTGTGTAGAGAGCGTATACTGTTTGGTTTCACCTCCTTTCTGTGGAGGTGTTTCGGAGCCGGGTTCTTCGCTAGGAAGCCGGCACGTCAGATGCTTGCCCACCGAAGCGGAGAAGGGGGATTGCGTGAAATCGATCGGGAAAGAGCAGAGCGGGAGGCTCGCTGTGCTGTCGGATGTTCATGGCAACCGATGGGCGCTGGAGGCTGTGTTGCTGGATATCGAGCGTGCCGCAATCGATATCGTTGTGAACCTCGGTGACAGCGTATACGGACCCCTCGATCCCGAAGGGACGGCGCGGATCCTGAGAGCGCTTGGTGGAATTGCGGTGGCCGGAAATGAGGACCGCCTGCTCCTTGAGCCGGCGATGCGTAGCAGAACGCTCGACTTCGTTCGCGATGGTGTGTCGGGTGAGACCATGCGGTGGCTGGCCGAACGTCCATCGACCGCCACACTCCACGAGGTGGTCACGGCGTTTCACGGAACACCCGATTCCGACACGACCTACCTGTTGAGCGACGTGGCGACCGGGAGCGTGCGCCTGTGGCCCGAACCCACGATTCGCGAACTCCTCGGAGCCGTCTCTTCCGATCTGATTCTCTGTGGACACGATCACGTTCCTCAGGTCATCCGCTTGGCGGATGGCCGGACGATTCTGAACCCGGGAAGTGTCGGCTGTCCGGCGTTTACAGACGATCAGCCCGTGCCGCACACTGTGGCGAATCGGGCGCCACACGCGCGATATGCGATCGCCGAACATGGCCCGTGGGGCTGGCAGGTGAAGCAGATTGCTGTTCCATACGACTGGGAAGCCGCTGCCGAAGCCGCGCGATCGAACGGATTCGACGATTGGGCACGGTGGATTCGCAGCGGGAACGCCTGATGACGGGTTGTCCCCGGAGGCGATCATGACTACGTTCTACCGTGTGAAAGGGGGTGGTCCGTGGCACACGTTGCCCGTCTTCCGCTTGGCAGGGCCAACGGATTTCTCATTTCCGACGAACAATCGATTTTGGTTGACACAGGCTTCCTCGGCAATTGGGTACGGTTGAGACGGAGCCTCTCCGATCACGGGATCCGCCCGGTGGACCTCAGCCTGGTTGTGATCACCCACGCGCACCACGATCACTTGGGAAATCTGGCGGCACTGAAGCGTGAAGCCGATGTGGCCATTGCCGCGCACGCGAATGCCGCACCGCATTTGGTGCGAGGAACCAGTGCCGAGATTCATCCGCGGTCTTGGCAGGGGCGTGCCGTGGCCATGTTTCTGAAAGACCAGCCACGAATCCCGGGCGTTGACGTTGAGTTTCGCGTTGCGCAGGAGATGTCTCTTTGTCCCTTTGGGGTTCACGGGTGCGTGGTCCCAACCCCTGGGCATACTGACGGTTGTCTTTCGGTTCTTCTCGATGATGGACAGGCGGTGGTCGGGGACCTGATCATGGGAGGATTCGTTCGCAGCAGGGCTCCGCGGGCGCCGCTGTTCATGTGCAGCAAGGCGGATTGGGCCGATAGCGTCCGGGTGCTGCTGGATCGGGGGGCGACCCGTTTCTACACCGGGCACGGGGGGCCATTCGATCGCGATGAGATCGCGGACCTCCTGCGCCTGGAGCCGTGAAGCGGCCTCACCGACTCTGATCGTCGGGTTCGATGCCGGCTGCTAGTTTTCCTCGACGGTGGACAGGTCGTCCAGGAGCATCGCGCGCGCGTCGCCGTCGGCGATCGAGTCTCCCGCTTTTCGTGCCTGGTCTAGGTAGCTGGACATCGCGTCGTGATCTCCTGCCACGGATTCGGCGCGGGCGAGGGCCTCGTATGCGTACCCCAAGGTGAACGGATCGTCCGTTTCCCGTTTGGCCTGCTCAAGGGAGAGCATGCCGTAGCGCCGAGCTTCGTCAGCGCGTCCCAGCAACGCATGAACCCGAGAAATCTGCCAATATCCAACCGAAAGGTTCTTCGCAGTGCAATCGTCCCGTTGTGCCCAGTGCCATGCCGAAGCCATGGCGAGTTGTAGCATTCGTTCGTCTTCCTCCGGGGAGCGGCGCTCTTGGTCGATCAGGTCCCAAGTCCGGTTGAAGCAATCCACGGCGAGCCGCTTGTGGCACGCCTGAAGATCGACCGCGGGTTTGTCACTCATCGCAACCTCCTCTTCTCTCTCATTGGGTCGCTCATTCTAGGGGATCTCGCCCCAAGAAGGTTAGGACGGAGACACCGTTCTCCGGTCGTTGCACAGGAGGTGTTCGCGTGCCGGGTGATCCACACTGGTGCGCAAGGGACGATCGGTTGCCCCAGAACTCTGCCGGATGCTCTTCACAACTCCTTCATGCGGTTGCCGTACCTTGCCCGGAAGCAATAAAGGAAACCGGGCCACGGCTTGGGACATCGGAGGGATGAACATTGAGGATGGAGACCATAGGTTGGATCGCTGTCGCGATCGTGCTGGCCCTATCGGTGGGTGCATCGGCGTGTATGTTCTACTTCAACTACGAATCGATCGACGCTCCGCTGGGCACGTTGGGGCAGGTGGGGATCCGGGTGGAGAAGACACACAACCGGTGTGTTCTCCCGGACATGGACTCGTACGAACTGTCCGGCGAGGGTATCCAGATCTTGGCGCGTACCCCGTGGGAGGAAGTGGCCGACGATGTGTACGAGACCTGGGTGACGGTATCTCTGTCGAACGTCGGAGAAGGGCGTCTGACGATCTCCAAGACCTGCTCCAAGGAAGGGCTGGAACAGGGCGACCTGCCGATTCTGATCACCGAACCTGACGACGATGGGGTTTGGGCCGAAGCGATGGGTGGAGCCTACCCCTGGGATCCTCCGGAGGAGGGCATCGAGATTCGAGCGGTCCAGGGAGTCCCCCGCGTGATTGAACAACAGCTCTACATCGAAGACATTGCTGTCGATCTGGGGACCGTGTCCGACCGGCTGTTGGCGTACGACGCACCGGTTTGGGTATATGCATCGAGCGACCTTCCGGGCCGTACCTTGTTGATTGTCGGGGATGGGTTCTTTTATCGGTACGATAGGCCACAGGGCGATGGCGAAACCTAGTTCGCCGATGCGATCGTGGGCTGCCCGCCGGGGGGTGATTCTTGTCGCACTCGGCATGCTGTGTGTCGCCCCGGCGCTCGGACAGGGGTTCGGCGAGCCGAGCGGGTTCGGCGAAGCCGAGCCGTCTCGCGTGTTCGTTCCCGCGGCCTCTCCGGATGAGGCAGGTGCCGAAGAGGGATTCTTCCTCCACGACCAGCTGCTCAAGCTCCTGTTGCTGCTAGCGTTTGGCGCCTCCGCCGTGACGATCATCGCGTGGGGCCGGTTCGGCATGCGGCGATATGTTCTCCTCGCGTCCGTGGCCGTCCTCGGGTTCGCCATTGGAGGGGTGCTGTGCCCGATCTCCGCGGTGCAGAACATCTTCGTCAAGGCAGGTACAGGATACCTCTTGCTGTTTCTTGTCCCCGTGGTGCTGTCCATCCTGATCGGGCGGGCCTACTGCGGGTACGTCTGCCCGTTCGGGGCCCTACAGGAGCTGTTGCACATCCGGCGATGGGCTCTGCGCATCCCGAATCGATGGATTGATCGGATCGGCTGGGCGAAGTGGCTGCTGCTCGCGTACTTGGTGATACGGATCGCAGTGACCGGTGAGGTGGTGTGGAGTGGCACGACGCCATTCAAGGCGTTCTTCACGGTCGGAGGAACGCCGCTGACGCTTGGGTTGAGCGGGCTGTTCGTTGTGGTCTCCGTGTTCGTCTACCGCCCGTTTTGCAGGCTGTTCTGTCCACTCGGTGCGCTCCTGTCGGTTGTCTCTCGGCTTCGAGTCTTCCGCATCCGGTCCGACCGCAACTGCGTGTCCTGCCGCGTGTGCGATGCCGTCTGCCCCGTGGGCGCGGCAGATTCGGGAACGATGAATTCCGGGGAGTGCTTGCTGTGCGGTGCGTGTGTCCGCAGCTGTCCGGCCGAAGATCTCGACCTTCGGATGCCACGTCGAGCACCGTAGTCCCGTCGCGCGATTTCTCGCGTGCTATCGCCTCGTGCTAGCATGTCCGCAAGGAGGTGATCGATGGTGAAGGAATTCTCTTTCCTGATCGGAAATTGTCCCGGAGCGTTGGTCGAGATTGCGGAAGCGATGGGCGAGGCGCATGCGAACATCATCGGCATCGGTGGCCTCACGGTGCTCGAGGAAGGGGTGGTCGGCCTCGTGGCGGATGAGGCCAGCAAGGCGCGCAAGGTCCTCAGGGATCAAGGGATCGATTTCGAGGAACGCGAGGTACTGGTTCTGGAGATTCCAAGCCATCCCGGAGAGTTGGCAACGGTTCTCCGGCGGCTCAATGCCGATCAGATCAATGTTCTCTCCTGCTACGCAGGTGTGGAGAAGAACCAGCTGATGCTGACCGTGGACAAGGTCGATCGCGCCAAGGAGATCTTCCACCTGGCATAGAGCCATCGTTGTGGGCGCCCTGTTCTCCGTTGAATAGGATTTGCTCTTGCCGGATCCTGTTGCCCAGCGCGCCATCGGCGCGAGGTATGTTGCCTCGCAGACCGGACGGCGTGCGATGGAGGGGGTATGAGGCGTCAGGATCGAGAGATCAACGACCGGAAGAAGATCGACGATATCATCTGCCGTTCGGTCGTTTGCCGTTTGGGGATGTCCGACGGAGCCGAGCCCTACGTTGTTCCGATGAACTTCGGGTACGACGGCCGGTTCGTCTACTTCCACGGAGCGCGGGAAGGACAGAAGATCGATATCCTTCGGGCGAATCCTCGCGTGTGCTTGGAGTTCGACATTCCCGGGGAGTTTGTCGTGTCCGACACGGCGTGCGTGTGGACGATGAAGTATCAGAGTGTCATCGCCCATGGGGTGGCGGAGATCGCCGACGGTCCCGAAGAGAAGCGGCAAGGGTTGTCCGTGGTGATGGCTGGGGTCGACCCGCGCGCGTACACATTCCCCGATGAAGCCCTTGAGAACGTGTGCGTACTTCGTGTTCGGATCGAATCGATCAGCGGAAAGGAGTCTCTGTAGGCCCGGGGAGATCGGCAGCCGCCACATCGTCGGCGCAGTACTCGGCTTTGCCGTCGATCAGGGTACACCACACCGTGATGTCGGTGAGGCGCTCCGCTTCGGCTGTGAGCGGATTGGATGAGAGGATCACCAGATCTGCTCTCTTCCCCGGCTCGAGGGTGCCTACCTCGCTGTCCCGGTGAAGCATGTAGGCCGCGTCGATCGTCATGGCGCGCAATCCCTGCCATGGCGTGAGCAGCTGATCCGGCGGCAGCGGATCACACGGTTCCCATGCATCATACGAAGCGCTCGTATTCAGAGCGGTGGTCACGGCCTGAAGCCGAAACAGGGGATTGAGGGCCTCCTCCGCGCACCATGGCCAATCGCTGTCCACGGCCACGTGGGCGCCTGTGGCGATCAAATCTCGCCATCGGCGAACGCGGTGGTTGTCCAGCGAGGGGAACAGATCGTTGTAGAACATGACGAAACAGGGATTCACCGGCTCGACGGCCGCAACGATTCCCACCTCGCTGTACGAAGCAAGAAGATCGTCACGGATGAACAGGTTGTGTAACACGGCGTGACGAAGCGTGTTCTCATGCCCGCCGAGTGCGGCTTCGATCGACCGGATCGCTACCTCCACACCCGCATCGCCGATGGCGTGGATGGCTACGGGAAAACCCAACTGGTCGGCGTTCCGGATGACCGTGGACAGCTCGTCTTCGGTGAAGAGCGGGCGGTTGCCTCCATACCACTCGATTCCCGCGGGGGACAGGTGCCGGGCGAGTGTAGGGCTGAACGAGAGCCCGATCAGATCGTCACCGCAGACCGATGTTTCCGCGAAGATCTTGATTCCGCCGATCCGAAGACGTGGGGCCAGTTCCTCGAGTGGGGTGAAATCTCCGTACCAGGGGCCGAGGGATTCGCCACAGCTGGTGTTGTGGATCAGGTATAGACTCATCCGTAGCCTGATCTCGCCTCGTTCCGCCATCGCGACGAACTCGGGCAGCATCTCCGGCGTTGTGTAGAGATTCGCTGCGGTTGTGATGCCGTAGGAGAGCGCGAGGCGCTGTGCGCCCTGCGGGCTGAGCCCCATCATCTCGCTGTCGTTTAGAAGGTGGGTGTGGGGATCCACGAATCCCGGCAAGACCGTTCGCCCCTCGAGATCGAGGCACCTTGTCTCATCGTCTGCGAGAGCCAGCACCTCTTCGTCGGTACCGATCGCTAGGATCCGCGACCCCGCGAGCGCGATCGCCTGTGCCTCGGCATCCGGAGAGGTCATTGGGACGACCGTTCCATTGAACAGGACAAGCGTTGCTGATGAGGTCTCCGAGGCGAAGGACGCGCAAAACGACAACATCGAAACGAGCAAGCTGAGCCACACAGTTCGCATTATGGACAGATCGTAGAACGGGCCGAGACGAAGCGCAATGCTGGCGATCACAATCGAGCCGGACAAGGCGCGGTGCTAGGATTCTGGAGAGGTTGCGGATGGATCTGTCCTGCGATGGACATCGAGTGCGCCGCGCCATGCGGACAGTTTGTGCTCGAACGCGAGGGCGTGCGCCGGACTCGTCGATGGCAGGCGCACCCACGAGAGACGGCGGAGGGACTCGAGCGGAAGGTGAGGGCGAATGAGACGGTCAAACACCGCTTCGGCCGTTGCCCCGTTGAACCACACGCTCCGGATCGATGGCCATTGCGAGAGCAGCGCGCTGATGTCGTTTGGAATCTCACTTCCTTTGACAATGCTTGCATCGAGGCTGTCGGTGCGTTCGCAACGAGCCAAGACGTCCCACAAAGCGATGCCCGACTCGATCAGCATCGACGTCCGTTGTCCGTACGACGTTTCCTTCACCGTCAGGTCCAATGCAGCCATCAACGGCCAGAAGGCATTGCGTGGATGGGCGTAGTACTCCTCCGCCTCCAGAGACACCTTGCCGGGCATCGATCCGACAATCAGGATCTCGGGCCTTCCGCCGATGATCGGAGCGAAGCTCGAGAGCGTCATGAGAACGATCGTACGAGCCTCCTCGATCGTGAGCAAGCAGCGGCCGTCGATGCGGATCTCCTCACGGCGGGCGTCAAGAATGGACAAGCGTCTCGTTGCGGGGGCAGGACGTGTGGGGTTTGCACCCGTCTCGCTGGAATCTACGCTTAGGACTGTGCAAAGGGGGCCACTTTCCGGGTGAGTTTCCGGAATCGGCGCCAAGCGCAGCCAGCTTGGCATGGCGCACGTCAGATTGAAGGAAGGACAGGGGGAAAGCGGCTCCCTTCTGCCTCAAAACCGGAGTTGATCCCACAGGTTGTGGGGTCTTTTTGATTGCTGTGCGCCGGAGCGAACCGCCAGGTGCAGATTCGGCGCACAAGTCACCACGGCTCTTCTTCAATCGAACCCTTATCCGAAGCATTGGAGCAGCCGGTGAGCGAAGGCATGCAAGGGTACATCACGTCGTGGGATCGGCTTTCCCGTGGTGCTGCGGCGTGTCTTACGAGCCGGCCTTCTCGGGCTTCGCGTTGCTTGTCGTTGCCGAAGAGGTATTCGAACTTGTGGCGTCACTCGAGTCGCTCTCAGAACTGCCGCGGGGCTTTGTGTTGGACTGTTTGGATGCGTGATCCGTCTTGTAGTAGCCACTCCCTTTGAACTGCACTGAAACGCGCGACAAGAGCCGCCGCGTCTTCGTATGACCGCAAGACGGGCAGGTCACCGGCTTGTCGGATCCAGCGAGTTCGAGGATCCGGAACCGGTGGCCGCAAGATTCACATTCGTGTCGATAGAACGGCATGATTCTCCTTGTCTACGCGTCCTGTGGCCTCTGTCTTAGCACTCAGGATACGCGACTGCCAATAAGCATAGCCAACGTTCGCTTGCTCGTCAAGGAAGGCGAGCTCAATCTGCGCGGGACAGTGTGAAGCCTTCGGATAGCCGGCGAACGAACACCGTATCATTGATCGGGCCATGCGCTCCGAAGTGACGCGCGCAGAGTCGAATGGCCTGAGCCAGCCGAGCCTCGGCCTCTTCTGTGGTGCGTTCTGCTCGAACCAAGCGCTGGAACCTTTCCCGCTCGGGGGATCCACAATCGGGAAGGGTGCCGACTGCGGCATCGAAGAACCCAATCAGCGGTGCCGAAGCAGCTCTCCACTGGGGAGCATTCCATGAGCAGAGTGCGGGGGTCTCTCTCCACGCTCCCGCAAGGACCACGGCTGGAATCGTCTCCGAACGTTTGACGGCGGGCGTCCGCCGGATCATCCACTGGAGGAGGGTCGAGATCTCTGCCTGTGCATCATCGTAGTCGATGTCAATCGGACAGTCGTTCTCTTGGCATGCGGTGAGAAGATCGATCGCATGGGCCTTGCGGCACTTGGCACCAAGGCAGCGCAGGACCTGGCGGATCGATTCCGAGTACCCTGCGATTCCGAGGCACAGGTTTCGGTTGAGGGCCATCGTCTTCAGTGACGCCTCGGAGAGGATGCGCAGATCCTCGCCGAGAACCCGCCCATCCGATGCAATCACGACATCTGAAGCATCCCGCACGGCCACGATGAGACTCATCTTGGCAAGAGCGTATCACACTGGGGGGCCTGCGGAAGCGGGGCTGGCGTTTCTCGCCCCCGGGTGGGTCAGCCGGGATGCTGTTGGCAGGCGCTTTCGGTGCGGTCGGTGTATTGTTTCCGCTGTGGAAGGGGGCAGCGTATGAGGGAATCCATGACACGGATCGCCGTGCGAGGATATCACGAAGACCGCTTTGGTCACGTGAACAACGCGCGGTACCTGGAGTTTCTTGAAGAGGGAAGGTGGGATTATCTCGACCAAAACGGGCTAGGAGATGCCTTTTTTCGGGAGATGAATGTGTTTCCGGTGATTGTCCGGATCGACATTTCCTATCGCCGCGCTGCATCGTCGGGCGATGTCCTTCGCGTTGAAACGTCGCTCTCTCGTGTCAAGAGCCGGAAACTGATCTTCACCCAGCGGGTCCTGTTTGAATCATCCGATGAGCTGTGCGCAGAAGCCGGGATCGTGGCCGTGTTTCTTGATGCCACGACCGGACGCACCGTCCAGATCGGTGAGGAGATGATCCGACGCTGTCCTGCGCTTGCTGAGGCGCGCGAACACGGTGCGAGAGCGGAGTGAAACGGGGTGAAGGAAGGGCAGCGACCTCGATGGCCGGGGTGAGAAAACCGGCGGGCCCTGTGTGTGCCCCATCCCGGCGCATCCATCTCGCGGCGGTAGCCGCGGCGATGCTTGCGGCCATCATCTGGTCGTCTTCGTTTGTCGGGGTCAAGTTCCTGCTGAGATACACCGGTCCGTTCACCGTTTCGGGCGTGCGCTTCCTGGGCGCCTTCGTGGTGATGCTCCCATGGGTCATTGTCCGGTTTGCCCGAGGCAAACCGCTTGCCTGCGGAACCTGGATCCGCCTTTCGGTAATCGGAGTGGCGCATTACACGGTGGGAAACGGGATCCTGTACATCGCGCTTGAGACCCTGTCTCCGACCGTGGGGTCCCTCGCCCTGTGCATGGCGCCCCTGCCGGTGCTGCTGATCGGCATGGTCCGCCTGAAGGAGAAGCCGCGATCGCTCCAGGTTGCCGGCATCGTGTTGACCCTCATCGGGAGTGTGCTCTTCTTCTCTCACGGCTGGGAAGCCGCGCGACCGCTTTCACTGATCTACGTGGCGATCGCTGTTCTTGGCATCGCCCTGGGACCGGTCGTGTCGCGCGAGGTGGCCCGGGAGCGAACCGTGGATACGGTCTTGTTGACGGCGGTTCCGTTTGGCGTGGGCGGCGGTCTGTTGATGGTCGTAGCGGTTGCGGCGGAGGGGATTCCGCAATTGCCGCTTGCCGCATGGGGTGTGCTGTTTGCGCTGATCGTAGTGAATACCGTTGCCGCATTCCTGCTCTTCAATCGCTCGCTTCGCCACCTGGCCGCATTCGAAGCGAACGTTCTGTGGAATCTGATGCCGGTCGGAACTGCACTGATCGCTTGGGGAGCGCTCGGAGAGAATCTGACGTGGGTTCAGATCGTGGCGATGGGCCTCATCGTTGTTGGAGCGACCGTTGCACAGTCGCGGGTGACGGCTCGCCGGATCCGGCGTGTCCTGCGAGAGCGCTGATCCGGTGTACGCCGGACGATCCGAGGTGATGAGATGCCGCGCGATGATCGAGAGTCTTCGCCACCGAGCGGCCGGAACGGACGAATCCGTCCCGACCGGAAGCACGCCTTCACAGCAGCTCGTCCTCTTCTACGCCTGGGTTCGGATCTGCGGATCGGCCTGTAGGGCGGTGAATGCAAAGGCCCATCGATCGGCGATCTCATCGAGCAGCTTGCCCTTCGGTTTCCCTACGCCGTGGCCGGCGCGCGTGTCGACGCGCAGCAAGATCGGTCCTTCTCCTTGCTGTGCCGCTTGAAGGGCGGCAGCGAACTTGAAGCTGTGGGCGGGGAAGACCCGGTCGTCGTGGTCTCCTGTTGTGATCAGCGTCGGTGGGTATGCAGCATCGCGGACGTTGTGGAGCGGCGAGTAGCCGAGGAGGACGGGGAACATCTCCGGATCGTCGGGAGAGCCGTAGTCGGAGACCCAGAACGCTCCCACGGTGAACTTGTGGAAGCGCAGCATATCGAGGACACCAACGGTCGGAAGACAAGCGCCGAACAGCTCGGGACGTTGGGTCATGCATGCGCCGACCAGGAGCCCGCCGTTGCTTCGGCCGTAGATCGCCAATTTCGGTGCCGATGTACGACCGGCTTCGATCAACCATTCGGCTGCGGCAATGAAGTCGGCAAAGACGTTCGACCGGTTTGCGCCGCACCCTGCTTCGTGCCATCCCTTGCCGTATTCTCCCCCTCCGCGGATGCAGGCCACTGCCAATTGGCCGCCCATGTCCATCCATGCCAGGTTCTCGATTCGGAAGTGCGGAGCCAGCGAGATGTTGAATCCGCCGTACCCAAAGAGGACTGTCGGGGTCTGAGGGCCGACGGGTGTTTCGCGCCGACGAACGAGGAACACGGGAATCCTTGTGCCGTCGTTGGTGGAGACATCGACCCGTTCGGTGACGAATGCGGATGGATCGTAGGGAAGGTTCCTCTGGCGGAACGCCTCGGTCGTTCCGGCCTCAAGAGCGTGACAGAGCACGGTCTCCGGACAGGTGAAGTCCTTGTACATCAAATAGGCTCTGTTTCCACATTCGCTCCCATCGACTTCATCAATCGTTCCCGGTCCCGGGAGATCGACTTCGCGGACCGGGCGCCACGGGCCGGAGTCATCTCCAGGCTCGTAGACCGTCACGTGTCCGAGGGCATCGCGGAGGGAAGCGGTGACAAGAAGGCCGCCGACGTAGACCGCCCCTTGGAGCACATCGTCCGATTCGGCGACCAACTCACGCCAGGAGATCGGCTCGGGGTGGTCGAGATCCACCGCGACGATTCGTCCGAGTGGCGCATGGTGGGTCGTGAGGAAGTACAGTTCGCGTTCGCTACTTCCGAGAAACGTGTACGCGGCGTCAAACGCCGGGAGGAGGTCGAACGGCTCGAGATTCCCCGAGGCGAGATCGATGACACTGACGCGGTTCTCACGATGGGTCCCCTTGAACACCGAGACGATGAGGTAGCGATCGTCGGCGGTAACGCGTCCCTGGCAGATCCATGTCGGATGATCCGGTTGCTCGTACACCGTGCGGTCTTCGGTCTGCGGGGTGCCGAGCCTGTGGAAGCAAAGGCTTCTCCGGGTGATCGGCGCCTTGTACTTCGCATTCGCCGGCGGCGCCTCGGACCCGGCGTAGAAGAAGCCCGAGTTATCGGAGAGCCAGCTTGGCGCGGCGAACTTCAACCACCGTAGCTCATCGAGCAGGTGGGTGCCGGTTTCGACCTGGATGAGGCGCCAGTGCTGCCAATCCGAGCCGGCTTCCGCGAGACCGTAGGCCACGTACGCGCCCGATGGGCTGGGTGCGAATCCGGTGATGGACACGGTGGCGTCGTCGGATAGGTCCTCCGGATCGAACAGGCAATGAACGACTTCGCGGTCTCTTCTTTTCCAGCAGAGCGACGGTTGACGCGCGTCGGCCGCCTGGCGGGTAAAGAAGATCCGGTCCCCCGCTTCCTTGGGCAGGCTCACGCTCTCGTACTGCGCAAGCCGTTCGAGTCGTTTGCGGAGGCCTTCTCGAAATGGAACCTGTGATAGCACGGATTGCGTCAGACGTTTCTGTCCTTGAATCCATGCCGCGGTCCGGTTGGAATCGATGTCCTCCAGCCAGCGATACGGGTCCGGTACCCGGACCCCGTGGAGTACGTCCGTGTGCTCGGTTCGATCGGCCTGAGGCGTGTCCTTGCGTACGTTGAAGGCAAACGGGCTCATGGTTCCTCCTGATGATGAGGTTTCACAGGGTACGGAATGGCCGGTCGGAGTTCATCCGCGAGGCCTACTGGTGTGCGCCATGGGAACGGCGGGATGCGCGTGGCGCTGACTTGGTGGATGATCACGGAAGACCGGTACCCTGTACGGAGGTGGAATGGATCCGAATCGTCTGCAGGCTGTTATCTGGGATTTTAACGGGACTCTGGTGGATGACGTATCTGCCGCCGTGTGCGCGATCAACGCGATGCTCGAGCGCCGGTGCCTCCAACGGTTGACGGTGGAAGCGTATCGGTCGGTCTTCGGGTTTCCGTTTGACGGCTACTACCGAGCGATCGGCTTCGATCTGGCCGACGAAACGATGGCCGGGTTGGCGGACGAGTTCCACGACGCGTATCTGCCCATCCTTCCGACGTGCACCCTCTCCTGTGGGGTGCGGGATGTCTTGGACTTGATCAGTGAGCTGGGTGTCCCGCAGTTCGTGCTGTCCGCGATGGAGGAGCAGAGCCTCACGAAGGCGATTCGTCGACTGGGGATCGAGTGCTACTTCGAGGCTGTGTTTGGATCGCGTGATCGGTTGGCGAATTCCAAGGTTGCTCGGGGGATAGATCTGGTGGAACGGTTCGCACTGTGTCCACCGGACGTGTTGTTCATTGGGGACACGAAGCACGATGGAGAGGTCGCGTCTGCGTTGGGAGGCGCGGTTGCGCTGGTGGCACAGGGACACCAGACGGTTGCTCGTCTGCGCGAGTCCGGTCGGCGTGTGTTTCGCTCCTTCGAGGATCTGAGAGACGCGTTGCTCCGCGGGCGGGACTAGAATCCTCTGCCCGGAGACGGAGACGGTCCCTCGCGCGGAGGTTGCTCCGGGGTCTCCGGCCAGGGACTGCTAGGTTTCGGTGTTCTTCTCCTCCAGCGTTGCCCATCGGGCAAGGAGCTCGTCGAGCTTCTGCTGGGCGGCTTCGTGTGCCTCGTACGCTGCTTGGAGCTTCTCGTGGTCGGCCGCAATCTCCGGGTCGTTGAGCGTCGCCCGGTGCAACTCGACCTCCTCTTCGGCGCAGAGAACCCGCGCCTCGATGGTCTCCCACTCCCGTTTCTCGTGGTATGTGAGGCCCGAACGTTTCGCGCGGGAAGGCACCGGCTGGCCTGCGCGAGACGCCATGCTTCCGGCGGAGGTTGCTGCGGGTTCGACAGGTTCCTTGCCGTGATCAAGCCACTGACTGATCTGGCCGTAGCGGCCCCACTGGGCGTCGTCATGCAGACCGATCAGGTCCGTGCATACGCGGTCGAGCAGATGGCGATCGTGGCTGATCAGCACCACTGCTCCCGGGAACTCGAGCAACGCACTCTCCAGTACTTCGATCGACGCGATGTCCAAATCGTTGGTCGGTTCGTCGAGCATCAGAACATCCGCTGTCTCGCGCATCATGAAGGCCATCATGATCCTGGCCTGCTCGCCGCCCGACAGCGTGCCAACTGGCGTGGTCAGTTGATCGGGCCGGAATCCGAACTGCTTTGCCCACGCGATGACGTGGCCGCTGCGGCCGAAGTAGGAGACGGTGTCGCCGCTCGGCGAGAGCGCGCGGCGCAACGGCTGCTCTGGATCGAGTCGTTGCCGTTGTTGATCGAACAGCGCGATCTTCAGGTCCAACGCGTGCTTGACTGTACCCTTGTCCGGGGCGAGCTCGCCGTGAAGGATCCGAAGCAATGTGGTCTTGCCGCTGGCGTTGTTTCCTGCGATGCCGATCCGGGTACCACGTTGTACGTGGACGTCCAATTCCTCGAACAGCAAGCGGTCGCCCATGGATTTCGCGATTCCGTTGGCGGTGATGAGATCGTGCGTCTTTCGTCCGCTGGCAGCGAACCGTACCCCGAGCTCGGTCCCGCTATTCAAACGGCGGTTGGCTTCCGAGAGCTGTTCGATCTTCCTGTGCGCTGCATCGATACGGTAGCCGGCCTTGCTCGATCGTGCCGCCGGGCCTCGCCGGAGCCACTCGACTTCACGGCGGACCTCGTTTGCCAGGGCGCGGCGTTCGTGGTCTAGCTCGTGCAACAGGTCTTCCCGCTTCTCGAGGAAGTCGCTGTAGGCTCCCCGGACACTGAAGAAGCCGCCTGGATAGCGGGGGTTGATCTCGATGATCCGATTGGGGATCCGTTCCAGCATGTAGCGATCGTGACTGGACATGATGAGCGCGACATTCGTGCGTTCAAGGAACCGTTCCAACCACGCGATTCCCGCGAGATCGAGGTGGTTCGTCGGCTCATCCATCAACAGCAAGGTGGGCTTCTGAACCAGGGCGCAGCCGATCGCCAGACGCTTGCGCCATCCCCCGGAGAGAGAGGCAACCGTGGCTGCCGCATCGTCGAATCCAAGCCGGCGGGCCATCTTGCGGGCCGCGACCGGCCCTTCGTATTCCTCCACGGCAACCGCGTGGGCGGCCGCGAGGAGAGCCCCTTCCACGGTCTCTCCCATGGGAAAACCCTCGGCCTGCTCGAGGTACACGATGCGTGCGTCACGGGCGCGTTCGACGAGGCCCGTATCAGGCGTCTCGATCCCGGCAAGGATTCGCAAGAGCGTCGTCTTGCCCGCGCCATTGGGGCCGATGAGCCCCACCCGTTCTTCATGTTGAAACGTTAGCGTCAGGCGCTCGAACAGGTCGTGCGACGCGTACGACTTGGCAAGATCTCTTACTGCGACAAGAGCCACCGGTTTCTCCTTTGCTGCACCGTCTTACGGCGCGTGTGTAGGATACCGGCGCCGGAGGGGTTTCCCCACCCTGTGACGGCGGACGGAGGTGACACTGTCCGCCGGGTTCTCCGCCTACGGACGATCCTACAAGGCCGCACGGCGGTACTGATTCCATAGATCGTCGGCGATGCGCGCCGCATCGCCGGACACGCCGAACCGTGCGAAGTGGTCTTGCACGTTCTTCACGTCGCGGTGCAGCAGCGTGAGAGCACTGTGGTTGAATCGTGCGTCCACGGCCTGCGGGACGTCGATGATCCACGCCTGATCCTTCCAGTACAGGATGTTGTACGGGGAGAGATCTCCGTGCACCAGATTGTTGGCGAGGAACAAGGTGATGTTGTCGAGGATCTGCGCGTAGACGCGACGTGCCTCGTGCGGGCGGAATTGGACACCGTCAAGATGCGGTGCTGGCTGTGCCCCGTTTCCGATGTATTCCATCAGGATGGCTCGATCAGCGCAGGCCACCGGTCGCGGTGTATCCGCACCCGCGGTCGCGAGTTGCTTGAGGACAGTGAACTCGGCTTCGACCCAGAGGCTGCCGGCTAGCCTGCGTCCGAAGGCGGTCCGCCGTTGAATCGCCCGGACTTCAGTCTCCTTCAGGTTGCGTTCCCGTCCTTCGAAATACGTTGCGCTCCACTTGTGGGCGCTGGCTGCGTGTTCGCGATACACCTTGGCAGCAAGGAACTTGGAGCGCGTGGATGGGTGAGCGCGGCAACAGAAGACGGCTCCCTCCTTCCCGCTGGTCAATGACGCGTGAATCCGTGTGATCAGTCCCCGATCGACAAACGGATCGAGTTCGGGAACACCGATGGTGTTGCATTCAGAGCTTACGAGAGCGAGACGGTCGCTGTCGAAGTCTTGAAGATGATTCAAAGAACACTCCTTCGTGGGCAAAAGGTCTACGTAACCCGGTTGTGTTGTGGGTGCCTCGCGAGGGGGTGAAGTGGGACGAGAATGGCTGGATACGGCGTCCTACTGCAGTACGATCGCGGAGGCAGCTTCAGTGTTCACAGAGATGTTCATCGTGTGCCTCCTTTCTCTTGACTGCCGTCTCCCTGGGGGAGTGTTGGTTCTAGATGTTGGGGGGCATAGTAGATGCAATTTGTGATCGTGTCAACTTGGGCAACAAGGATCCGTCGTTCGGAGCGGTTCCACGTCCGGCTGCAATCCCCTCTTGTGACGAGCGGCTTGCCGGTCCTCTCGAATGGAGTACTCTATACTGCTTCGGGTTGACGGTTCGGTTTGCAGGCAGGATCGTTGATTGCCGCGCCGCGGACAAACGGCGGTCGTGTAGGATAAGAAGGTCAGTCTGAGGGCATTGTTGTGCACGATGGCACGATGCGGCGTGCAAACCCGATGCACTGTCGTGTGTCCGGAAAGAGGAGGCAGATGCTCTACTCACGAACTGCGAAGTACGCGGTGCTTGCGCTTGCCGAGATCGCCAACCGCGAATCCGAACAACCGATTTCCACGAGGGTGATTGCCTCGGCGACCGAGGTCCCGTATGCACTGCTTGCCAAGATCATCGGACAGCTTCGGCGTGCCGGCCTGGTCGATGCATCGCGCGGGAAGCTCGGCGGCATTCGCCTGGCTCGTCCGGCACGCGATATCGCCGTCTGGGACGTGGTGGAAGCGATCGATGGCCGCGGGCTTCTCGAGGATTGCCCTCTGTACCTCAAACCGTGCCGGTGCGAGCGGGAGTGCTCCTTGCATTCGATCTGGAAGCACGCCCGCGATGCGGTGGCCGACTTCCTCGAGAATACGTCGCTCGCCGACGTTGCGGTTGCGCGGCGCGGTCTGGAAGAACCCGAATAGGCTCGTGCGGGCGACGTTACGCGCTTGGCGGCACGCGCTTCCCTCGATCAGGTTGGGTTCAAGCTACGATTCGTGCAGCAACTGCTCAAGGTCCTCGTCCCAGGAGTCGTAGGCCACCCGGTCGCACATCTCCGCAACTGCGGCAAGTGGTACGATGACGTGGGTGTCCATCTCCCGCGGGTGCGTGTATCCCCAGGCCTGTGCATCAGTCCATGAGACGGGCTCTCGATTGGCGGGATTGTCGGGAAAGACGGCACCGGCTTCCCGGCCGGCAAACGCTTCCGCATAGGCGCGATCTGGATTGAGCCGGCACCACAGGCCGGCTGTGCCGCGGAATCCGTCGTATGCCTGGTGGATGTGGGGTTTGTCGATGGCCGTCTGAACGTGATCGTTGGCGGCGAACACGAGCATCACGCGCAAGTCCGGCAACGCCCCGGCGAGGCGGGCGTAGTTGTGCACAGTGGTTCGATCCGGCCAGAGTCGCGCGGCGTCCTCGGGCGTCGCCAGGGTTTCGGGCCACGTGGAACGCGTCAGTGCGCCGTTGTCGAGCAACGCCTGCAGGAGCGCCGTCGACCAGTAGTCCTTTCCCCACATCCGCGGGTGCTTGGCGGAGCAGACGTAGTCCGGCCCGTTGCTGACGCGGAAGGCGGGACGACCGTCGTCCGACCAATACACCGCAGAGTAGTCGATTGCGATCGATGTTGGCGTGTAACCGGATGGGTCCTAGAACGGGTTGTCGGTTGCCCGACCGGTTTCTTCGCTCCAGTGTCCCGGCTCCAGCGGGTAGAGTGCGTCGAGCGTCGGATTCTCACGTCCGACGAAGAATCTCACCCGTTGAAGCTGATCGCCGTGGATGGCGAGCGCGTTGGTCGCTGCAACTCCTGAGTGCGAGAAGGCATAGATGCCGGCGACGTCGTACATCGGAGCCACTGCGGTGAGATCGTGGAGAAAGCGACCCGATGTATTGGGAATCTCCCCGGTGGCGAATCGGATGACGTCGCGGAGCGCGGCGAGGCAATCCGGTCCGCCGTAGTCGAACACGCCGTCGCTCGTTGCCCCGGTTCGAGGGTCGATCTGTCCGGGCCACACATAGGTGATGTAGATGGTGCCGAGTGCATCGGGATCGAGCTCGACCTTGAATCCGTGCGATGCGGTGAAGAATCCGGAAACACTCACGATCACCGGCGCGCCGCCACGGTATCGCGGTGTGGCCGGCTCGCTGACGTGGATCGCGATCGTTCCGATGCCCTCCGACTCGACCGTCGTCATCCAGCCGCCCCGCTCGGCATCCCGTGGGGTCGCGAGGTCACCGGACTGGACCCCTTGCTGGCTGCGCGCGCGATCGGCCATCTGATGAATGGCGGCGAGCTGGTAGACCGGCTTGGGAATGCCGATCGGCATCGCGTAGCTTCGAACATCGAACCAGTCTGCCGGGGAGGCGTTGTCTCCAAGGGAGGGGAGGAGCTGCCCGGAAAGTGCGGGTTCGGCTTCCACGAGGTACTCCGCGGACGGATTGATGCGAACCCACGCCCCGTGATCATTCCAGCTGTCGAAGGCCTGGCGGATGTGCGGCTTGCCCGGCGTCGCTTGGACGTGATCTCGCACCCCGCAGAGGACCATCGCTTCGAGCGTCGGGTTTTGCTCCATCGCATCCTCGGTCAGCGATACGGCCTCGCGCAGCGTCCAATAGGCGTTTGCCTCCTCGAGGGTGAGAATGTGGCTAGGCCAAGCGGTGGCGAACCCCGGCAATGACGTCAGCGCCCGCGTCACCGGGCGAGAGTAGACCACGCGGACGTCATCGACGGCGAACGCATCGAGCGGGAAGTCCTCACCGTGGCTCAGCGTACCGTTCAGGTCGAGATCAGGAACGTGGAGTCCGACTCTGGGATCAAGGACGGTTGTGTACGCGCCGTCGCCGTTTCCGTCGTGGAACAGTGGGAACGTCGGTGAGGCCGGGTTGTACACCAAGTCGACGTAGTCGACCGGAAGGATCTGCGGCCCGTATCCGAGGAGCCGGGGATTCCAGAAATCCCCCTGACGGGGCGACGGCTTCAACCAGATGCGCCCCAAATCCCGGGTCGCGATCTGACTCGATACCGGCGTTTCCCATTGGATGATGTAGCGAAGAGCTCCTTCCAGCGCGTCGCCATGGAGCGCAGCGGCGGCCACCGGGAGGTTTCCTCCATTCGATTCGCCGATCACGCCGATGTTTCCGTGAAGAACGGGGATGCCCGTTACCTCATCGATGGTCCGGCCGCGAGCGTCCTGCGCCTTTCCGGCGGCGAATCGGATCACATCGCGCAGCGCCGCGATGCAGCACTCGCCACGGAAGTCGTAGATCCCGTCTGATGAACGGCCACTCACTGGGTCCTCTCCCCCGGGGAAGATGAATGTGATGCAGATCACATCGCTGGCCGTTGCGGGAAGTCCGTGCGACAGGCCCTTGGCTTCGAATCCACCGAGGATCCAGATGATGACTGGGGCTCCTTCCGGATAGCGGATGGTTTCGCTCCGGGGAACATACAGCCGGACGGCTAGGGTCCCATCGGCCGCTCCGGTGCTGTCCGATGGAAGGTCGATGTCCACGGCCATCAGCCCGCTGAGACGCGGCGGCTCCGCGGCCGCGCCAACGGTGAGGGCACGCGGCGCCGCCAGGATCAGACCGATAATCAATCCGCAGAGAACGATGGCTCGGTGACTCGGAATGTGGCGGAACATGAAGCCTCCTTGGTCCTCTTGCCGCACCGGGACGATCGTTTCGCGTCATCGGTTTCGATCGGTCGGACTTGGCAGTCGATCCTCACGGCATATCTACCCGTGCGATTGTGCGGCGTTTCGACGGACCCGGGTGACCAGGGTTTCCCAATCGGGGTGATCATGCAGCGTGGCATACGCCTCCGAGGTCAGCAGAGAATCGACGTTGGAGAACCCCTCCTTGGCGGCTCGGTTGAGATGTTCGAGTGCGCGATCGGCATGGTGCAGCCGAGCCCAAGCGGTTGCTGCGTCGAGATACGCCCAGGTGGGAACGCGTGCGGTGGATGAGATCAGCCGTTCCAAGAGATCGGCGGCGTCCCCGTACCGTTTGTGCAGGATCCAATCGTAGGCAAGCATGGCCGAGTGCCTTGTCGCATCGAACGCGAAGAGGTGCGTCACGTAATCGGGCTGCCGCTCGAATTGGAGACGTTCGGCGGTCCGAATCGATGGCCCGTTCTCTGCATCGACGGTCCAGTTGAATCGCGTGAGGCCCACCGAGGCGAACCCATGGTCGATTGCAGCGGCCGTGGTGTGCGTGGCCAGACCTTTCCTGCGGTGGCGCGGATCGGTGACCAACCCCACATCCCCTGCGCCAGCGCAGACATAGTCGACGGTGGCCCATGAAGCAACGGTTCGGGTGGGTGTGTGAATGGTGACCATCCCGTAGTCCGCGAAGCCGGGCGAACGGATTCGCTCCCACGTGGCCAGTTTGTCCTGAACCGCGGAAGCGATTTCCAGCCCGGTTTGCTCAAGTGATTCGCGCGTCATGGGGCGGATCTCGTATCCGGCCGGAAGCCGGACATGACCTTCGCCCAATGGATGCTCCAGGGTGTAATGGCGCCGGGCCTGCGCAATCGGGATCCGGGGCGAGAGGATCTCCGGGAGACGCGCATGCCACACCGGATCTGCACAGGTGAACAGGAGCGTGTCAGAGCCCGGATCCACCACGCGGCGCTCGAACAGCGCCGTGTGAAGAGCGGCGATGAATCCCGGCGCGTCCGGTTCTCCTGCAAGAAAACACCAGATCCGATCGGTGAACAGGAACGCGGCACGTGGCGCGGCGGGATCATCCACGGCGATGAGCCCGGGATAGACGGCGCGGAGCACCGCTTGGCAGACCGGTTGAAGAGGAATCATCGGCTCGAACAGCGGCTCGGCCGCCGCGTAGTCTCTTGGGGATAGGATCTCCACGGTCGCCACCTTCTTTATCGGGTGAGGACCACCACGCCGCCGCAGAACGAGACCTGTTCGTAGTCTACTCTACCGTAGCGCGCTGCGAGGAGGGGGAGTAGCTCATCTCTGACCCAGTACCATTCCTCTTCATCCCACCTCTCGCGCCACAGCGTTCTGGCGCGTGCGAGTTCACCTCCAGTGGCAAAGGCGATATCGCCGATCACCAGAAGGCCGCCGGGCACGATGCGAGCCATCAGCCGGTCGATGAGCGCGAGTTTTGATGGTGTGTCGAACCCGTGGAACACGTACCCCGAGACGATCCGATCGAATTGGGGCGGCAACCCTGGTGGGCGTGGCAGGGCTAGATCCGCCGCGCTCGTTGCATCTCCGGAACCTTCCTGCACGCCTGTTCGAGCGTGGCGTCGGAGAAATCGATGCCCCAGAGCGTGCAACCGGTTGGCGCGAAGCGCTGAGCGAGATTTCCGGTGCCGGTGCCGACATCGAGAACGGTGTGCGGCGCTTCGACGTCGGCGTATCGGACGACAGTCGACAGCACAGCAGCGTATCCTGCGAACGGAAACGATGATCCTGAGTCTACGGCGCTGTCGTAGTCGTTTGCCCAGGCATCGAACACGTCCTGCTGCTCCGTGGTCATGATCGGCCTCCCAGGAGGATCATCCGTTGGTTCCTCTGCGATCCCGGTTTCTCTTGATCTCTGTGTTGCCGTTTGGGTCTTCCGCTACGGCTACGATAGAGGGTGGAGCGACCACGAAGCCACGGTTTCATTGTCCTTGGCAAACGAGAAATCCGCTTGGATGGTATTCCCGGAAAGCACTTCGGGCAGCCAATACGCGTCGTCGTTCCACATCCGGTTGTAGGGGATGGCTTCGAGCGAGAACCATTCGGGGGCCATCTCCGCGGTTTCGAGGGGCCGGCCCCTCCACTGCGTGGTGAGAAAGACGTGGACATGGTGATCGAAGCGCGGCTCGTAGGGAAACCGGAAGGTCACGGTACCGGCTGCCTGCAGAGATTCCATTGGAACGACCAGCCTCGATTCCTCTTCGATCTCCCGCACCGCTGCCGCGCGGATCGTCTCCCCGGGTTCGATCTTTCCCCCAAAGCCGTTGAGCTTCCCTTCGCCGAATCCGCGCTTCTTCCTGCCCAGAAGAATCCTGCGCGGCGGGGTTCCATCCAGGATGAAGCAGAGGGTCGCGTGCTTCACGACGGGCCCCCGGGTTCTCGTTGAATGCACATGAGGTGTGATCTTACCCCAAACTCCGTGGTGTTCCGATCGATCGGCTGCGGCCGCTATCGGAGGGAACAAGGACAGCCCCGAATGGTTTCGCTCTCTGGTGCAACGGGGTATCATCCGGCTGCACGGGAAGCGAAGGAGGATCACGATGGATGCTGTGGCGCTGAAGGAGAAAGCGAATCAACTGCGTGGAGACGTACTCCAGATTGTGACAAGGGCCCGCTCCGGGCACCCCGGCGGCGCTCTGGGTCTCGCCGACTTGCTTGCCGTCTTGTACTACAAGTACCTGAGGCACGATCCGAGCAACCCGGAGTGGGAGGACCGCGATCGGTTCGTGCTTTCCAATGGGCACGCGTGCCCTATCCTCTACGCGCTTCTTGCCGACCGCGGGTACATCCCGCGGGAGGAACTGTGGACGTTCCGAACGCTGGGATCGCGGTTGCAGGGACATCCTTCAACGGCCTGGAAGGTTCCCGGCCTGGAGGTATCGAGCGGGTCTCTCGGAAACGGGTTGTCGGTTGCGCTGGGAATGGCGCTTGCAGCCAAGCTGGCTGCCCGGGACAGCCGCGTGTACTGCGTGGTCTCCGATGGAGAGTGCCAGGAAGGACAGCCGTGGGAAGCCGCCACCGCAGCCGCACACCATCAGGCCGACAATCTGTGCGTGATCCTCGATTGGAATGGCATCCAGATTGACGGCTACATGGATGATGTGATGAGTATCGGCAATCTGGCGGACAAGTTCCGGGCGTTCGGGTGGAACGTACTGGAGATCGACGGGCATGATATCGACGAGATCATGGGCGCCTATACCGCGTTCCTCGCTGCAAAGGGTACCGGGAAGCCCACGGCGATCGCTGCGCACACCGTGTTGGGGAAGGGCGTCTCCTTCATGGAAAACGTCCCCAAGTGGCATCACGGCTTCCTGACTGACGAACAGATGGAGCAGGCATACGCCGACCTGGGCCTTCCCGCACCGACGCCTTCCTGAGCGGGCGCAGCCGAACCCGCCGGACACCGGGACCGGTCGCGGCCTCTTCCGGATCGAGGCGATGCGTGCTACTTGGCCGCTGGTTGCCTGCGCAGGATGAGCACATCGGACATCGCCGCGGCATCGACGGTGACGGTGTCTCCCCGGACCACCTCGCTGTTGACGATTTTGCTTGCCAGGGGGTTCTCGATCAGACGCTTCAGGGCGCGGGCCAGAGGCCGTGCGCCGTAGTGGGGATCGAATCCCTCTCGCGCCAGCACGTTCTTCGCCTCGGCCGTTGCGGACAACCTGATGTCCTGATCGGCCAGGCGGCTGTTCAGGTCTGCGAGCTTCAGATCGACGATCTGAAGGATGGCCTCTTCTGATAGCGGATGGAAGATGATCGTCTCATCGATCCGGTTGAGGAATTCGGGGCGGAATGTTGCCTTGAGATTTTCCTGTACCCGCTTGCGTATCGCTTCCTCGCTCGCATCGGATTGGAAGTGCTCGCTGCCGGCATTGGATGTCATGATCAGAATCGTGTGACGGAAATCGATGGTGCGGCCGTGGCCGTCGGTGAGCCGTCCTTCATCGAGCAACTGGAGTAGGAGGTTCATCACCTGCGGGTGCGCCTTCTCGATCTCATCGAACAGCACAACCTGGTATGGGCGCCGGCGGACGACTTCGGTGAGCTGTCCGCCTTCTTCGTATCCGACGTAACCCGGCGGAGAACCGATCAACCGCGCCACGGCATGGCGTTCCATGTATTCGGACATGTCGATTCGCAGCAGCGCGCTGTCGCTGCCAAAGAGGAACGACGCCAGTGCCTTGGCCAGCTCGGTCTTGCCGACACCCGTTGGACCGAGGAACAGGAAGGTGCCGATCGGCCGGCGCGGATCCGACAGGCCTGCGCGCGAATGCCGAACCGCTTCGGCCACAGCACGAACGCCCTGATCCTGATCGATGACCCGGGCGTGAAGGGCGTCCTCCATCGTGGCAAGTCGGGACTTCTCCTCTTCGAGCATTCGCTCGGCCGGGATTCCTGTCCACTGTGACACAAGCCTGGCGATATCCGCTTCGGACACGGTATCGCCCGAGCCATCGACACGAAGGCGGCTTGCCGCTTCATCGATCAGATCGATGGCCTTGTCGGGAAGGAATCTCTCGGAAATGTACCGTTCGGACAGCTGTGCCGCGGCAAGCATCGCTTCTTCCGTGATTGAGATTTTGTGGTGTTGTTCGAGCTTTTCACGGAGTCCGCGGAGGATGGCGATGGTTTCGTCGATGGTGGGCTCTCCGATGTAGACCTTCTGAAACCGCCGCTCGAACGCGGAATCCTTCTCGATGTGTTCGCGGTATTCATCCAGGGTCGTTGCACCGATCAACTGGAACCTCCCGCGCGAGAGCGGTTCCTTCAGCATGTTCGATGCATCGATCGCCCCTTCCGCGGCGCCGGCGCCCACGAGGGTGTGCAACTCGTCGACAAACAGGATCGTCTCGCCAGAATGGGCTTCGATCTCCTTGATCACCGCCTTGAGGCGGTCCTCGAACTCTCCGCGGAACTTCGAGCCGGCGACCATGGCGGCGATATCGAGTGAGACGATCTCCTTTCCTTTCAGGGTTTCGGCAACGTCGTCGCTGGTCATCCGTTGGGCCAGCCCCTCGACGACCGCCGTTTTCCCGACACCGGGCTCGCCGATCAGTACCGGGTTGTTCTTGCGACGCCGCGAGAGGATCTGCTCCATCCGGCGGATCTCCTCGTCCCGGCCGATGACCGGATCGAGTTCACCTCGCCGCGCCATCTCGCTGAGATTGGTCGAGTACTTCTTGAGGATCTGATACCGCTCCTCGGACGCGCGGTCCGTCAGGCGCTGTTCTCCACGAACCTCGCGCAGCGAGCTGTAGATGGCCTCTGGGGTGATCTGATGGCGCCCGAGGATCCTGCGCAGCTGCGGATCGGTCGTTCGACTGATTGCCAGCAACAGGTGATCGGTTCCGATGTATTCGTCATGGAATCGTTCCGCTTCCATCTGGGCGGCGTTCACCACCGACTCCAGGCGGGGCGTGATGTAGATCTGTCCCGCGATCTGACCTGAGACGGAGGGCTTGCCTCGAAGCAACCCATCGAGATCATTGGCAAGGGTCTGTGTATTGATTCCCATGGCACCGAGGATCTCTTGCCCTACACCCTGTTGGGTGACCAGAACCATCGCGATGTGTTCGACATCGAGTTGGTTGTGCCGGTATCGCGTCAGGAGGTCCTGGGCATTGCGGAACAGCTCCTGCGCCCCCTCCGTCATCTTGTCGAATCGGATCATCATCTCACCTCGATTAGCAGTCAGACAATGTGACTGCTAATCGAGTGTAGAGGAAGGCTCTCGGGGTGTCAAGAAGGCGTGATGTGCCTGGAGCTGTCTCACCGATGTTCGAATGTCAATTTCTCGCGGTTCTTGCGGACACCGGGGAACCGCAGGACGCGGTTGTGCATGACGACGTAGACCCCGGGTTCCAGAAGCCGGGCCGCCAGCAGCGATTCGGTTACGTTCTGTGTGGCATCGGTATCGCGGAACTCGTACGGGCGCATCGCGCCGGTGAGGATGACGGGAATTCGTAGACCGCTCAGCCGCTCGTGTAGGAGCTCCCCGGTCTTCTCCAACGTATCGGTGCCGTGAAGGATGATCACCGCGTTGGCGTGTTGGGCGGCCTGAGCCGTCTCCTTCAGGATGATGTGGCGGTGCTCGTCGGTCATCTCGAGCGAGTCGAGGAACAGGATCTGCCGGGGCGTGATCTCGAGATCCGGCAGGCGGAAGGTCGCAAGCAACTGCGGCAAGGTCGTGCGCGCGTTGCGAAGGGATCCATTGTGTTCGTCGTATGACTTCTCGATGGTTCCGCCGGTGGTGAGAATGGTTATGCGCATGGTGTCTCCGGTCTGTTGAAGGGGGGTCAGCCGATGGCCTTGAGGAACATGTTCACGGCCGCATAGATCAGGATCAGGCCGAACAACTGGCGCAGACGCTTGACGGGGATGCGATGTCCAAGGTGAGGGCCGATCTGGGCGCCGATGACGATGCCGAGGATCAGCGGAAGCGCCAACTCCGGGTTCAGTGTGCCTTGGGTGAAGCTGGTCACCGCACTGATCGCGGCGGTTGGTATCATGACAAAGAGGCTCACGGCGACTGCTGATACCATGTCCAGGCCGAGGAACAGCACGAGGCTTGGCACGAAGACGGTCCCCCCGCCGATTCCGAACAACTTGGTTGCTGTGCCGGCCACCAGGCCAATCACGAGCACCAGAACGTAGAAGCGGACTCCGCCCGAGAGCTGTTCGCTTCTTGTCGTGACATCCTTCGATGTCCGCCCGGCCAGCATGGTTGCCGCCGGATACAGGAGGAACACCGAGAAGGCGATCATCAACCAAGAGGGATCGACGAGGTTGACGATGGTGGTTCCGAGGAACACCCCGGCGATCGCCGATGGCATGAACAACAGGCTCGTGCGGAAGTCGATCGCCTTGCGGCGGAAGTAGGCGATCGATGCCGACAGTCCCGTAAAGACCACGGCGGCTACGCTGGTCCCCGCGGCCTCGGGTTGCGTGGGGAGGAATCCGCCGAGAAGGAGCAGCGGAACCATGAACACCCCGCCGCCGAGCCCCAGCAGGCTCGACAAGATTCCGATGCCAATGGCGGCGGGAAACAGGGTAAAGAACGTTGCGACGTCGATGTGCATCCGCTTCCTCCTGCGGGAGATGGGCAGACTATACGGGATCGGCCCGCGGGGGACATCCCGGGGGGGCGGTGTGGATTCCGGTTCGAGTGAGGTGTAGAGTTGCGACAGGAAGGGAAGAACGGATCAAACGAAACATGCAAGGAGGGTTGATGGCCAATCCGACCCGCGCTGAAGCACTGGCGCTTCTGAAGAAGTACAACCGGAGCGAGAATCTGATCAAGCACGCCTTGGCCGTGGAAGCGGTGATGCGATACATGGCCCGCGAGCGGGGCGAGGACGAAGAAAAGTGGGGCGTCATCGGTCTTGTCCACGACCTTGACTACGACCGGTATCCGGAGCAGCACTGCACCAAGACCCAGGAGATCCTGGAGGAGAATGACTGGCCCGAAGAGTACATCCGCGCCGTGATCTCGCATGGATGGGGTCTCTGTTCGGATGTCGAGCCGATGCACGAGATGGAGAAGGTGTTGTATGCCGTGGACGAACTCACCGGGCTCGTTACGGCTGCCGTCCTGGTTCGTCCATCGAGAAGCCTCGAGGACCTCACGGTCAAGTCTTTGAAGAAGAAGTGGAAGAACAAGGCCTTCGCAGCCGGTGCCGACCGTGACGTCATTCAGCGTGGTGCTGACATGCTGGGAATGGAACTGGTGGATCTGATGCAGGACGTGATCGATGGGATGCGCGACGCAGCCGGTGCGCTCGGGTTGGACGGATCGCTCGCGGAGCCGGAGAAGGGAGGAGAGGGATGACACCCAGAACCGATGGCCGGCGCTGGTCGCTGGATGATCTGATTCCGGAGAAGTCCGGGCCCGGGATGGAACGCGTGTTTGAAGATCTGGAGGTTGCAGTCACCGAGCTGGTGGCGCAACGGACGGCGCTTGATGCCGACATGGATCCGGCCCCTTTCCAAGAGATCTTGGCGATCGTCGAGCGGATCGGATATCGGATGAATCAGCTGAATGGGTACGCCGTGTTGTGGTACTCCGAACTGACCAGCGATCAGGATGCTCTGGCATTTGGGCAGCGGGTGGACAAGGCACTGGCCGATGCGCAGAACCGGACGCTGTTCTTCGATCTATGGTGGAAGAAGCTCGATGCGAAGAATGCCGACCGCTTGATGCAAAGTAGCGGCGACCTTCGCTATTACCTCGAATCGGTACGTCGGTTCGCTCCGTATACGCTCTCGGAAGCGGAAGAGAAGGTCATCAACATCAAGAATCTCTACGGCGCGGAAGGGCATGTGACCATCTTTGGGATGATCACGAACGCATTCACCTTCCCGCTCGAGATCGATGGGGAGATCCAACAGCTGACGCGTACCGAACTGATGGTTCACGTCCGGGATGCATCGCCCGAGCGGCGGGCCGAGGCCTACCGCTCGCTTCACGCCGTGTTCCATCGAAACAAGGATGTCCTGGCGCAGCTCTACAAGTATGTTGTCGGCGATTGGGGACAGGAGAACGTGACGCTTCGCGGCATGGCATCGCCGATTGCCGTACGGAATCTTCTGAATGACGTTCCCGACGATGCGATCGATGCGTTGCTCGAGGCGTGTCGCGAGAACGTGGGGCTGTTCCAACGGTTCTTCCGGCTCAAGGCCCGGTGGATCGGGATGGACAAGCTGCGGCGCTACGATCTCTACGCTCCCCTGGAAGCGGTCGACCGTGAGTATTCGTTCGAAGAAGGCGTGCGTCAGATCATGGAGAGCCTGCACGGCTTCTCGCCCGAGCTCGAGACGCTCGCCCGGCGCGTACTCGATGAGGGGCACATCGATTCACAGCCTCGCGTTGGAAAGGATACCGGCGCATTCTGCTTCGGCGTGGTTCCTGACAAGACACCGTGGGTCCTGGTCAACTACAACGGGCGCGCGGACGATGTCGCCACCCTTGGGCACGAACTCGGGCACGCGATCCACTCGATGATGGCCAAGGATCACTCCGTGTTGACCTTTCACTCGTCTCTTCCCTTGGCGGAGACCGCATCGAATTTCGTCGAGCTTCTGCTGATCAACAAACTGCTCGACGAGGAGAAAGATCCGGCGTTCCGACGGTATTTGACGGCGAAGTTCGTTGACGACAGGTATGCATCGATTCTTCGGCAATCGTACTTCGTGCTGTTCGAGCGGGAAGCGCACGAGCTGATCAATGGGGCGGGTGCCACCCCCGATCGCCTCGCCTCGGCTTACCTCGAGAACCTCCGCGAGCAGTTCGGCGACAGTGTAGAGGTCTCGGACGACTTTGGGTGGGAGTGGGTGTCGATTCCGCATATCTATGCGACGCCATTCTACTGTTACGCCTACACGTTCGGCCTCCTGCTCGTGCTTGCGCTGTACCAGCGATACCGCGAAGAAGGAGAGGCGTTCGTCCCGAAGTATCTCAGCATCCTTGCCTACGGCGGCTCCAAGGCGCCGATGGCGATCCTTGACGAAGCCGGGTTCGATGTGCGTTCGAAGTCTTTCTGGCAGGGAGGCTTCGACGTCGTCGGCGGGATGATTGACGACCTGGAATCGCTCGCCTGATTCGTTGGGGCGGCCCTTCGAGCAAGGAAGGCCGCCCCAGCCGCCCTCTGTGTCGTGGAGTTGGTGGTCACGCAAACGGCGATGCTTCGACCGGCCGTTTGCTCCACCATTCCTCATCCACTCTCTCTATAGAAGCATCTGCCGAAACGGCGTTCCGTCCATCCAGCCGCTGCCGCTGTCTGCGATGGGAGAAGGTTCGCGTACCGGGAAGAACAGACGAAGGAAGAAGCGGACTATTGACGCTGATTCGTCAATCATATAGAATAAATTCTAGATCGTTGACTGGAGGATTCATGGCAACCGTCAAACGTCTTGATCTGAGCATGCAGGTCTTCGAACTGCTTCGCCAACGCATAACCAGTCTTGTGTTGCCCCCCGGAGAACGAATAGACATTCCGGGTCTCTCAAACGAGCTTTCAGTCAGTCCCGGACCGATTCGAGAAGCACTGAAGCGCCTGACCGAGCGCGGATTGATCCAGACCGCTCCGGGGCACGGCTATCACGTTGTAGACCTTTCACAGGAAGATGTTCGGCATATCTTCGAGCTTCGCGTACAGCTTGAGACGTTCGCGTTGGGCGAGACCCACGCATTGATTCCTCAAGAAGAACTCACGGCGCTTCGCCAGGAGAGCATCGATCTGCTCTCGATGCCGGAGAAGGACCCGGAGACCCTGCGGGCGTTCGATCAAACCGATGTGCGGCTTCACCACGAGTTGATCGTCGGTTACAGCGCCAACCGGTTCCTGCGGGGGCAGTACGATGTGATGAGCGATTTCTCTGCCATTTCGCGTCATCTGCAGCATCGGCTCCACGAGGCGCTGAGGGAACACATTGAGATCATCGATTCCTTGATCACAAGGGATACTGAGCGGGCTGAGGCCATGCTGTGCGTTCATCTCCAACGCTCGAGTATCGGGTACGAAGCATGCAGTGCGTAGGACTTCTGCGAAGAAGGATGTCCAATACACGATGGACGCGCATCGGCCTCCCCTGTCTGACTGAAGAGGAGGTGGTGGTCTGAACTGAGTAGCCCAGTCTGTTTTGCCGCAAAGCACATCCAAGGGTTAATGATTAGCACTGTCTACAAGGAGGATGTAAGAATGAGACGCTGGAGTACGATTGCACTTGCTCTTCTCTTGGCGGCCAGTCTCTCTGCCGCAGCTACGACCATTCGCATTGGAACACAGTCCAGCCAGTGGGCGGATCAGCTTGCCTCGATCTTCGAGGAATTCACCGCTGACACGGGCATCAGGGTAGAGATCGATCCGATCTCCTTTGGCGTGATGTACGAGAAGCTGAAGACGGGCTTCTTCGCAGGAACGCTTCCGTACGACATGATCTGGTGCGATTCGATGTGGATCCCCGAATTCTCCCAGAACGACTGGGTTCAGGATCTGAGCACTTACCTCGGAAACGCCGATCTGACCCCCGCCGGTTGGGGATACCCGGAGGATTTCTACGGTGTCGAGTACTCGGGGAACTACCAAGCTGGAAACCAGTGGGGCTTGCCTGAAGGTGTGTACGGAATTCCGTTGATTGCCGGCTTCCGGCCGCTCTACTACCGGACTGACCTGCTTGCCGTTGCCGGATTCGATGGGCCTCCGGCGACCCTCGATGAACTGCTCCAGTATGCGCAGGCGCTGAATAAGCCTGAGGTTGGCGTGTACGGTTTCGTGATGCCGGCGAAGCGGCCGCGCATCGGGTATGACTTCGCACAGTACCTGTGGACCTCCGGCGGTGACTTCTTTGATGCCGATCTGAAACCGATCTTCAACAACGCTGCCGGCGTGGAGGCTCTGGAGCTCTACGTAGCACTCGGACAGGTAGCCCCTCCCGGAGTGGCCGCTTATCACATCACCGAGGCGTGGGAAGCGTACATGAACGGCCGCGCGGCGCTTGCGTGGACGTGGCAGGATCTCGCTTCGGTCGCACGCGAACAGTCGCAGATCATCGGGATGTTCCAGTGCGCGATTCCTCCGGCAGGCGTGGATGGCCAAACGCATCCTCTGGTGGGCGGCATCGTGGCGTGCATGCCGAGTACGGCTCCGAACTCCGAGGAAGCCTGGGAACTCCTGACGTGGCTGCTTGCGCCGGGCCAGCGTTCGTTGGATCACACGCTCAATGGCGCGATGCTCCAGCGACGAAGCGTCTACGACAATCCCGCCGTCGAGGAGATGTATCCTTCGGCCGCCGGAGACATCGAAGATGCCTGTCAGGACCTCGGCCGATCGATTCCGTTCCTTCCGGAATGGGCCGCGATCGACCAGATTCTTGCTGAGCAGCTCTCGGCTGCGTTTACCGGGCTGAAGACGCCCCAGCAGGCGCTGGACGATGCTGCCACAAGCGTCGAAGAGCTCATGATCCAGGCGGGGTATTACGAATAGTCAATGAACGACCACAGCGGGCACGGCATTTGCCGTGCCCGCTGTTCTTCGGAGTGAGGAGACAAGAATGGATAAAGAATTCAACATCAATCCCGTGGATGTGCCTGCCATTCATACACCGTATCGAGTGATCAAGACCGCCCTGCCGGTACCTGGTTCCGTTGAGATGCTGGAATCCCTTCGGCGCCACGAACCCAAGAGCATGTCGGGGCAGCCGCCGATCATCTGGGACCGGGCTGAGGGATTCAGCGTGTATGACCCGTACGGGAACAAGTGGATCGATTTCAGTTCCGGGGTTCTTGTCGCCAATGCCGGACACGCCGCGCCCCGCGTTCGGGAGGCGGTTGCCGCTGCTGCAGCCAAGGGGACCCTCTACTCGTATTGCTTCCCGAATGCCGCCCGTGCCCAACTCGTTGAGCGCCTGGCATCGCTCGCTCCGGATCCCCTCAACCGCGTCTTCCTTTTGACTACCGGGTCCGAGGCTGTGGAGAACGCCATCAAGGTTGCGCGGATGTACGGACGCACGCAAGACGAAAACAAGTACGCGATTGTGTCTTACGAGCGCGGGTTCCACGGTCGCACATTGGGATCTCAGATGGCAGGGGGGATTCCCGAACTGAAGGAATGGGTTGGCGGACGGGTCGAAGGATTCTATCAGGTTCCTTTCCCCGATGGGTTCCGAACCGAGGATACGACCTTCGATTCGTTCGAAGCATCGTTGGCCGGTCAGGGTGTGGAGCCGGCGAATGTCGCCGCGGTGATCATGGAGACGTATCAGGGGGGTGGAGCCAGTTTCGCGCCGGTACCGTACATCGAGAAACTCAGGGCATGGTGTACGAAGCACGGTGTCCTGCTCGTATTCGATGAAGTCCAAGCGGGCTTTGGCCGAACCGGTACGTTCTGGGGATTCGAGCACTACGGCGTGACGCCGGACCTGATCTGTTGTGGCAAGGGAATCGGCAGTTCGCTCCCGATCTCCGCGACGATCGGTCCCGACTACGTGATGGACCTCGCCGAGCCGGGATCCATGACCAGCACGCACGCCGCACACGCGCTCTGCTGCGCCGCTGCCGTGGCAAACGTCGACACGATCCTCGATGAGGCGATGGTGGCGAATTCGAAGGTTCTCGGCGATCACCTGCACGAGCGCCTCAACGCATTGATGGCAAAGCACCCCGAGGTGATCGGTGCGGTCCACGGGAAGGGTTTGATGGCCGGGGTTCACTTCGTGAAATCGGGGACCAAGGAACCGGATTCCGATCTGGCATTTCGGGTGACCGAACAGTGCATGTACCGAGGGGTCATGCTGTTTGCGCCGGTTGGATTCGGTAGCGCTACCATCAAGATCTGCCCGCCGCTGATGATCGATCGGTTCGCCCTTGACGAGGGTTTGGATGCATTCGCGGATGCTGTGAGCGCATCGGTCTGCGGGAGCTGAGGGGAGCGGAATGCGCGTTAAGAGGTGGTATCTCTACTTGGCCCCTGCCATCCTGGTGATGGTAGCGCTGACGATCTACCCGTTTGTCTACAACATCGTGCTGTCGACGCAGACATGGCGTATGCGGGGCGGAAACACGTTCGTGGGCTTGAACAACTACGTCAAGTTGCTGACCAGCTCCGACTTCCACCACGCCCTGCTGATCACCGCGATCTACCTGGTGGCCATCATCTCGATCGAGGTGATCCTCGGGATCCTCCTTGCGTTCCTCTTGGATAGCAGGAAGTTCTTTGGTCAGGGCGCGATGAAGGCGCTAATGCTCCTGCCGATGGTCATGGCGCCGGTCGTCGTCGGGCTGATCTGGCGGTGGATCTTCAATGCCGAGTGGGGATTGGCCAACGCGCTGCTGCAGTACATCGGACAGGATGGCCTGCCCTGGTTGACCACACCGAAACTCGCGCTGGTCTCGGTGATCATTGCCGACATCTGGCAATGGACGCCGTTCATCGGTTTGATCGCCCTGGCAGGCTTGCAGTCGATTCCACCGCAGTTGCGGGAAGCCAGCCGCGTCGATGGAGCGAACTGGTTCCAGCATCAGATTCACATCAGCCTGCCGTTCTTGCGGTCCGTGTTGTGGGTCGGCTTGCTGTTCCGGCTGTTGGATGCACTTCGGCTCGTTGACAACGTGTTCGTCATGACGTACGGCGGTCCCGGAAACGCGACGACAGTGCTCGGATTCGCGGCGTACGTGAAGGCGTTCAAGATGTGGCAGCTTGGGTACGCCGCCGCGTTCGGGATCGTGCTCCTCTTTGTCACGATCTTCCTCGCCCGGATCGTGCTCAAGCGCTCGAAGATCATGGAAGGGGCGGCATCATGAGAACCGCGCGAATAGGAGCCTGGGCCGGCAAGTACCTGGCGGCATTCCTGGCGCTGTTCTTCTTCGGGTTGCCTCTCCTGTGGGTTGTGCTCACGGCATTGAAGCCGACGCCGCTGATTACGACCAAGCCGCCGGTGTGGTTCTTCACGCCGACGCTCGATCACTTCAAGACGATCTTCCTTGACAAGAACATCCACATCCCGTTGTTTAACAGCTTCATGATCAGTCTGGGAACGACGGTCCTCTCCCTGGCTGTCGGCGCGCCGGCTGCCTATGCCCTGGCCCGGTTTCGCATGAAGAAGAAGCAGCAGTTGGCGTTCTGGTTCCTCACGGCGCGGATGACTCCGCCGGTTGTGGCAGCGATTCCGCTCTACCTGACGTTCCGCTTCCTTCACCTCTTGGATACACACTTCGGGATGATCCTGGTGTATCTCACATTCAGCTTCCCGTTTGCTGTGTGGATGCTTCGTGGATTCTTCGAGGATCTGCCTCTGGAGGTGGAGGAGGCCGCTCTGATCGACGGGTGCTCACCGTTTCGGACGTTCCGCACCATCGCGCTCCCTCTGATTGCTCCGGGGTTGGCGGCAACGGCCATCCTCTGCTTCATCTTCGCGTGGAACGAGTTTCTTTTTGCCATCATCTTCACCGGGTACAGTGCGAAGACCTTGCCGGTCGCCGCGCTCTCATTCATGACAGACCGGATGGTCCTGTGGGGTGAGCTGTCGGCATCTGCGATCGTCATCTTCCTTCCGGTTGCGATCTTCGCTGTGGTTGTGCGGAAGTACCTGTTGAAGGGGCTGACGATGGGATCGATCAAGTAGCAAGTAAGGGGGATCGGGCAATGTGGATTGACGCGCATGTACACACGTTTCCAGTGGTTCGCGGAACGAGGCTTGGGACCGAAGAGGTCACCAGCGAGCGATATGGTTGGGTTCGTCGGCAGGGCAGGGGATTGGAGCGTTTCTTCCCACCCTCATTCGAGTACTCGGGTTTCCCCGCGGAGCAGTATCGGGAATACATGACATGGTGTGGGGTGGAGAAGGCGGTGTTGTTCCAGTCTTACGTCTACGGGACTCACAACGAATACATTCACGAACTGTACAGAGAACACCCGGAAACTTACAGGATCCTCGGCCTGGTGGATCCGCGCCGGGAGGAAGCCGCCGGAGAGGTGGCGGGGCTCCTCGATCTCGGGTTCTCCGGGATCAAGGTAGAATCCCCCGATCTCCCGCTGCGATTGACCGACAAAGGGTTTTTCGCGTGCTGTGAGAAACTCGCCGACCGGGGCGCGGTTCTTGCCATCGATCTCGGGTGGGAGCCCGAATCATGCTACTACTATCAGATGGACGAACTGAAGTCGGTGATGAAGTCGTTCCCCGGGATGATGCTCCATCTCACGCACGTCGGCCTGGGCGGCCGTTCGATCGGAGCGGAGACCGATGCCGTGCTCGCGGATGTCGCCGAGTTGAAGGAGCGCTGCCGGAGGATCGTCTTCGATGTCTCAGCCTTTCCGTTCCTTGCGCCGGAGGAAGAGGAGTTTCCTTTCCCTTCCGCGCAGGAGCTGCTCAACCGTGTGATCGATGTCGTGGGAACGGACACGGTGATGTGGGGAAGCGACGCGCCGCAGATCCTCAGGCGTTGCACCTATGCGCAATCGGCGCGTTGGGTTCAGGACTGTCCCGGGCTGGATGAGAAGACCAAGCGAGCTATCCTGTTCGACAACTGCGATCGATGGTACTTCTCTCCCAAGGAGGCATGATGGGTGCCATCGATCTGATCCAGACATCGCTTTGCCGGATCGGAGAGGCGACGCTTGCGCTTGTGCGAATCGAAGGACGGAAGGCCCTGTGGGCTTCTTCACCGATCGAGGGATTCGTCGAGGGGGGCGGGGTCGAAAACGGCGTAGCCTATCCCCTGGTTGTTGCGAATGCGTACCGGTTGCGGGAGTTACTTCCTTGGTTGCAAGCCCGGCGAATCACCGGCTGCACAAGCTTCGGATTCGGTGACCGGTTGGGAAACGCGACCCCGGGACACCTCTGTGCTCTGGCTACCGTTCCACACGTGTTTCCGGTGCTGGCCCAGCAATCGGTCCGCGAGAACGCAAGAACGAACCGTGATTTCGCTGAGGTGATGGCGGCTGCGGTGTTCGGCGCTTTCGAAGCAGGATATCGCGGAGGGTTCGGAGCCGACGCCGATCACCTGAAGTCGGTCGATGATGCACTGAGCGCCGCGGACGAGGGATACACCCTGTTCACGTGTGATCCAGGTGACCACGTTCCGGCGCTGGATGGACTGGAGTCTTCAGAGATCGTTCGCCGCTTCCGATCGCGCCCCGATGCGGAAGACATCCGCAGCTCGTTCTTGGGCCGTCTGGTCGAAGTCGAGGGCCTCGTGCCGTTTCGGCTCACGGAAGAGGACGTGGCGCGTGCGGCGGTGAAGTATGGAGACGCGGTTCAATTGGCCGAGAAGATGTACCGGGCCCTGGCGGTGCGGTGTCCGAACGGATTCGACTTCGAGATGTCGGTGGATGAGACCGACAGTCCGACCACGCCTCTGGAGCATGTGTTCGTTGCATCGGAGCTGAAACGGCGGGACGTGACGTTGTGGAGCCTGGCACCGAGGTTCCCCGGCGCGATGGAGAAAGGCGTCGAGTGGCGCGGAGATTTCAACCACCTCCAAGCGGACATGCGTTCGCATGCGGCGATCGCACGTGCGTTCGGCGGGTATCGTCTGTCCCTTCACTCGGGATCCGACAAGTTCTCGATCTATCCGCTTCTGGCCGAAGCAACCCAAGGACTGTGTCATGTCAAGACCGCCGGCACGAGCTACCTCGTGGCTCTCGAAGTTGTGGCGAATCGTGCACCCGAGGTGTTCCGCGAGATCCTGGCGCTGAGCCGCGAGCGGTTCGGCGAGGAGAAGGCGAGCTATCACCTCTCGGCATCGCTGGAACGTGCTCCGAGCGCGAGGTCGCTTCTCGACCACGAGCTGCTGGATCTGGTTGCGCAGCATGACGCTCGGCAGATCTTGCACGTCGGTTATGGTGCGGTGCTAGCGGATCCGCTGGGCGCGAAGCTCGACTGCGTACTGCGCGAATACGAAGACGAATACTACGAACGTCTGGCGAATCACCTGGGGCGTCATGTCCGATTGCTGGGAGGAGGTGTACGGTGAGAGGGAAGAGCTGTGTCGTCACCGGGGGAGGCGGGGTGCTCTGTTCGACGTTGGCGAGCCGATTGGCCGAACTCGGCGCGTCTGTCGTTGTGGTGGATCTCGATGCCGAGAAAGCGGAACGGGTGGCGAAGGATGTGCGATCCCGCGGCGGCCGTGCGTTGGCTGTGGGGGCGAGCGTGTTGGATCGAGACAGCCTCGAGCAGTCCGCCGGCCTCATTGAGAAGGAGTTCGGCCGGGTGGATGTCTTGATCAACGGTGCGGGCGGAAACCGTCCCGGCGCAACCACCGGAAAGGAACGATCGTTCTTCGAACTCGAGGACAAGAGCATCCGCTCGGTCTTCGATCTCAATTTCCTCGGGAGCCTTCTTCCGAGTCAGGTCTTCGGCCGGATGATGGTGCAACAGGGGGAGGGCGTGATTCTGAACATCGCTTCGATGAACGCGTTTCGCCCGTTGACGAGGATTCCCGCGTACTCGGCGGCCAAGGCGGCGATCGCCAACTTCACTCAGTGGCTGGCGGTTCACATGGCCCAGGAGTATTCGCCTCGGATCCGTGTCAATGCGATCGCGCCCGGATTCTTTCTCACCGAACAGAACCGGTTTCTCCTCCAGCAGGACGATGGCTCCCTCACCGAGCGGGGTCAGCAGATCCTCGACCACACACCGATGGCACGGTTCGGCTCGCCGGAGGATCTCGTCGGTGCTGTGGAGTGGTTGGTCTCACCGCAGGCTGATTTCGTCACCGGAATCGTGGTACCGATTGACGGTGGCTTCTCGGCCTATTCGGGCGTATAGGTGAGTGCGATGAGAAACGTGGTTGTGGCGCAGTCCGGCGGTCCGACTTCGGTCATCAATGCATCCCTTCTCGGTGTGATCGAGGGATGCCGCGGTTTTCCCAATCGGTTCGCGCAGATCTATGCGGCCCGTCACGGGATCGAAGGCTTGCTGTGCGAGGAACTGCTCCGGCTGTCGGATCAGCCCGAGCGGGAGCTGGCGTTGCTCAAGACCACACCGGCCGCGGGTGCGATCGGGACGTGCCGCTACAAAGTGAAGCCGGAGCAACAGGAAGACTTGGAGCGGATCGTCGAGGTACTGAGGGCGCATGACATCGGCGCGTTCTTCTACATCGGAGGCAACGATTCGATGGATACCGCTCACCGGGTGAGCGAACTGGCCCGAAAGCGCGGGCTCGATCTCGTTTGTACCGGCGTTCCAAAGACCATCGACAATGACTTGGGCGACGATGAGCGGCTTCTGATCGATCACACGCCAGGGTACGGATCGGTGGCTCGCTACTGGGCGAATTCTCTGACTGTGCTCAATGAGGAGAATCGTGGTTCGTGTCCTGCCGATCCAGTGATGGTCGTGCAGGCCATGGGGCGAAGGATCGGGTTCATCCCCGCTGCGGCAAGGCTTGGCGACCCGAGGCGTGAGATGCCGCTGCAGATTTACCTCGCGGAGTCCGGCGTCGGGCTGGATGGCCTCGTAGAGAACGTCAACCGCGAATTGAGGCGCTCAGGCCGGGTCATGGTCGTCGTCAGCGAAGGATTCGATGCCGGAGATCTTGGGAAGCGGACGGATGCATTCGGTCATACCCAGTTTGGCGCGAGTCGTCAATCGGTGGCACAGACGGTGGTGAACGTGCTCAATGAACGTGGATTGGCCGTTCGCGGTTCGGCGCGTTGTCAGATTCCCGGCACGCTTCAACGGCACGCCATGATCGATGCATCGACCGTCGATCTCGAAGAGGCGTACGGAGTTGGGCGGTACGCCGTCGAGCTCGCAGTCAACGATGGCACGGGATGCATGGCAACGATCGTGCGCGATGCGGGTGGTCCCTATCGGGTGACCTACAGCAAAGCGCCACTCGAACAGATGGCCAACTCGGAGCGACGCTTCCCACAGGCATGGATCGCTCCCTCCGGATGCGATGTTACCGATGAATTCGTCGATTACGCCCGGCCTCTCCTTGGAGAGCGGTGGCCTGATCTTCCCCTGGAAGACGGACTCCCACGGTTCGCGCGACTCGTCCCGAACTACGCCGACAAAAAGTGTGCCGCCTACATTCCTCAGGCTCACCGGAAAGGATAGAACGTTGACACCGACACAACGGCTTGACGATTTTGCCGGCAACCACGAGTTCCTCGTCTGCATCGACTCGGACGGATGCGTCTTTGACACCATGGGAATCAAGCAACGGGAGTGTTTCTGTCCGTGGATGATCCGCGCGTTCGGGCTCCAGCCAGTCGCTGAGGCGGCTCGGCAGTGCAAGGAGTTCGCTGACCTGTTCTCGAAGACGCGCGGCGCCAACCGGCACCTTACCATCCGCCGGATTCTCACGCAGCTGCTTCCGGCGCACCCTCAGGTTCTCGCAAGGGGGTTCTCTGTGCCGCAGTACCCGGCGTACTTCGCTTGGATCGACGATCCGGAGAGCATCCTTTCGAACGAGGGCTTGAAGACGGCGATCGCCGCAGCGCCTGCGCCGGAGGCGAAGGCCGAGCTTGAAAACGTATTGGCGTGGAGCGAGCGGGTCAACTGGGCCGTTGCGAAGATCGTGAAAGGAATTCCGCCGTTCCCGGGGGTGCGGGAAGCACTTGATGCAATGGACGATCGGGCGGATGTGGTGGTGGTTTCCGCCACCCCCACCGAAGCACTGCACCGCGAGTGGTGCGAACATGGCATCGCTTCGTATGTTGAGCTAATCTGCGGCCAGGAGATGGGGCCGAAGAAGCGCCACATCGAGGCCGTGGGATCTGCGTACGATCGCACCAAGGTCCTCATGGTGGGCGATGCCCCGGGAGATTTGCGCGCCGCACAAGCAAACGGTGTCCTGTTCTTCCCGATCATCCCGGGCGAGGAGGCGGCGTCGTGGGAGACGTTCAGCAACGACGCGCTTCCCCGGTTCTTCGCCGGAACCTACCGAGGAGCATACGAACGAGGACTGCTGAAGCGGTTCGATGAGGCATTGCCGGAGCACGCGCCATGGGAGGTGAGTTGATGGAACGGATGAATGTCGGAGTGGTTGGGCTCGCGGTGATGGGGCAGAACCTGGTACTCAACATCGAGCACCGCGGGTATTCGGTCAGGGTCTACAACAGAACCGAGGAGCGAACGCAGCGCTTCATCGAAGAGCGGGCCGTAGGGAAGAGGATTGCAGCTTCGTACACCGTTGCCGACTGGGTCAATGGGCTTGAGTCGCCGCGGAAGATCCTGCTGATGGTGAAGGCGGGCGCGCCGACGGATGCGATGATCAAGCAGATCCTGCCGCTTCTCGAACCCGGTGATGTGGTGATGGACGGTGGCAATGCGCACTACGCCGATACTGAGCGACGCGCTCGGCAGGCGGCTGCAGTAGGTGTCGAGTATCTGGGGGTCGGGGTATCCGGCGGCGAGTACGGCGCACTCCACGGTCCCTCGATCATGGCCGGAGGATCCGCGGCCGGGTACGAATCGGTGAAGGATCTCCTGCTGTCGATCGCCGCGCAGGGAGTGCAAGGTCCGTGCTGTGACTATTTCGGGCCGGGATCCGCTGGGCACTACGTGAAGATGGTGCACAACGGGATCGAGTACGCCATCATGCAAGTCCTGGCCGAGACGTACGATCTGATGAAGCGCGGCCTGGGCCTCTCTCCGGCTGAGATGGCCGATGAACTCGGGGCGTGGAACCGCGGCGTGCTCGAATCGTACTTGGTGGAGATCACCGAGAAGATCCTCCGGCGAAACGATCCGGACACAGGCACAGCACTGGTCGAGCGCATCCGTGATACGGCATCTCAGAAGGGGACCGGGAAGTGGTCGAGTCAATCGGCCCTCGATCTTGGTGCCCCTTCGCCAACGATTGCCGCCGCCGTCTTCGGTCGGATCATCTCCGCGCTCAAGCCGGAGCGGGAGGCTGCATCCTGCCTGCTTGCAGGACCCGAGCCGCGCCTTGCGCTCGAGCGATTCGATGCAATGGCCGATCTGCGGCACGCGACGCTATTGACGGTGATCGCGGCGTACGCGCAAGGCATTCGACAGATCCAGGAGGCATCGAAGGAGAAGGAGTACGGCGTCGATCTGTCCGCTGTTGCCCGAGTGTGGATGGATGGTTGTATCATTCGCGCCCGGCTGTTGGGTGACATCGCACAGGCGTTCTCCGAGTGTCCGGATCTGCCTCTACTGCTGTTGGCCGAGCCGTTCCGCTCGATGTGGGAGAACGGCCACGCGAGCCTCCGGCGAGTCGCATGTGCTGCGCATGGCGCCGGCATCCCCGTACCCGCTATGAGTTCCACATTGGACTTCGTCGACGCGTACCGCTCGAGCCGGCTGCCGGCCAATCTGCTCCAGGCACAGCGAGACTTCTTCGGTGCGCATACGTACGAACGGATCGATCGGGAAGGAACCTTCCATACGGACTGGGAGGCGGCGTGAGCCATCAGCTGGTTACGGGCCATTCGATCTCCGAGCTCGAGTTGTCCGCCTTTCTTGATGAGGCGCTCGCGGGGATCGGACGGGCGAACGAGCACATTGTGGCAGTCGTTCCCGATGATACCCGGAGCCTTCCGATGCGCGTTGTGTTCGATGCGCTCTCCCGGAATGTGGCCCCGCGAGGGGGTACGCTGACGATCCTGATCGCGCTGGGAACCCATCCGCCGATGTCGGACGGGCAGTTGGCGCGCCACCTCGGCCCGGAATGGAACCGCCGCCCTGGGGTGCGGGTTGTCCAACACGCGTGGAAGGACCCCGGAGCACTGGTTCGCGTGGGAACAATTCCGGGGCAGGAGCTGGAGGAGATCTCCGGCGGCCTATTGGCCGAGGCCGTTCCGGTGCGGATCAACCGACTGGCGCTCGAGGCGGATCGCCTTTTGATCGTGAATCCCGTTTTCCCACACGAGGTGGTCGGATTCTCGGGGGGGCACAAGTATTTCTTTCCCGGAATCTCCGGTGCGGAGATGGTAGACGTCTCTCACTGGCTCGGGGCGCTGATGACCAATCCCAAGGTGAATGGGCACAAGAACACGCCGGTTCGCGCGCTCATCGAACGCGCGGCCGGGATGATCGCCACGCCTCGTCACGGGATCGCATTGGTGATGAAGGGCAGTGAGCCGGTGGGGGCGTTTGTGGATGACGTCTACGCGGCGTGGTCCGCGGCCGCCGATCTCTCCGCAAAGACCAACATCGTTTGGACCGATCGAGCGTTCCATACTGTCATCTCGGTCGCCCCTGAGATGTATCGAGAGCTCTGGACGGCCGGGAAGTGCATGTACAAGTTGGAGCCGATCGTCGCTTCCGGGGGAACCCTGGTCATCTACGGGCCCCACATCCGCGAGCTTTCGCCGACCCACGGTGCATGGATCGAACAGGTGGGCTATCACACGCGGGACTACTTCACGATGCAGAGGGAACGGTTCTCGGATGTCCCGCGTGGGGTGCTCGCCCATTCGACGCACGTCAAAGGGATCGGCACGTATGAGAAGGGTGTGGAGAAGGCTAGGATCGACGTGCGATTGGCAACAGGGATTTCCAAATCGCTCTGTGAGCGCGTCAACCTTGGGTATGTCGACTCGGCGACGATCTGCATCGAAGAGCTGGCAGGGCGTGAGCAGGAAGGAATCCTTGTGGTTCCGAGAGCAGGCGAGATGCTTTATCGGCTGGCCGACGGGACGGTACCGGACATCGACGAATTGATGTAGAATGAGACAACGGAATAGGAGGTTGGCGTGGCACAGGTAAGGCTTACAAACGTGACCAAGCGATTCGGGGATTTCACCGCCGTTGACGACCTGTCGATGGAGATCGAAGACGGGAAGTTCACCGTACTGGTCGGTCCGTCGGGTTGCGGAAAGACAACGACGCTGCGCATGGTTGCCGGGCTCGAGGAGACGACCGAGGGAGAGATCCAGATCGGCGACCGGGTCGTGAACCGCGTACCCCCAAAGGATCGCGACATCGCCATGGTCTTCCAAAACTACGCGTTGTATCCGCACATGGACGTGTTCAACAACATGGCATTCGGTCTGAAGCTCCGGAAGACTCCGAAGCCGGAGATCAAGGAACGCGTTCAGAAGGCGGCGGACCTGTTGGGCATCACCGACAAGTTGAAGAGCAAGCCGCGAGAGCTGTCCGGTGGACAGCGGCAGCGTGTGGCCGTGGGCCGTGCCATCGTGCGTGATCCCAAGGTGTTCCTGTTTGATGAGCCGCTATCCAACCTGGATGCGAAGCTCCGCGTGCAGATGCGGACCGAACTCGAGCAGCTGCACCAGAAACTTCAGACGACCACCGTGTACGTTACCCACGACCAGGTCGAAGCCATGACCCTGGGAGACAAGATCGCCGTGATGCGCGACGGTGTGGTTCAGCAGTATGCGCCGCCGCAGGCGACCTACGACCATCCCGCCAATCAGTTCGTCGCAGGGTTCATTGGAAGCCCCGCAATGAACTTCCTTCCGGCCCGTGTGGAAAGGCATGGCGAGGACGTCCGGCTTCTGTCCGATGGATTCTCCATCGTGCTTCCTTTGTCGGGCATTGAGCTGCCGGAAAACGTGATGATGGGCGTTCGGCCGGAAAACCTCGATGGCCCGACCGATGTCCAGGAGAACACCCTGGTGGTTCAAGCATCGGTCACCGAACAGCTGGGCAACGCCCTGCTCGTGTACGGTGCATGCGGCGAAGAAAACATCGTTGCCAGCCTCGATCCGCATCGCGTGGTCAACGTGGGCTCGACGATTCGCTTGTCCGTCAACCTCGAGACGATCCGGCTGTTCGATCCCGAGACGCAGAGTTCGCTTCTGTAGGGCGGGGGTTGCACTAGGAAGAGCGAAGAGGGGCCACGGTGGCCCGGGTGATCGACACCAGGTCCTTGGTGGCGACTCGCACGAGTGTGCCGCGAGCGCCGGCATTGATAACCAGTGACTCGCGGGACGCGGTTTGATGGTCGAGGAATACCGGCAGCGCCTTCCGCGAACCAAGCGGACTGATCCCGCCCACGAGGTAGCCTGTCACGCGTTCGGCATCCCGAGGCGCCGCTGCTTCTACGTGCTTCTGTTCCGCGGCGCGCCCCAGCTGTCGGATGCTGACATTCGCATCACCTCCGATCAGCGCGAACAGGTAGCTGCCATCTTGGGCACGGAAGACCAGGCTCTTGACGACTTCCTCGTGCGGAAGGTCGAGGAGGTCGGCCGCCGCCCGTGCACCCTTGACGAACCCGTAGGTAAGCACCTCGTGGCGAATCTCTTGTTCTTGCAGGACCTGAATTCCTCGTGTGGTCATGATCGAACAGTACTCCTCTGATACCAGCCTCTCCGGGCAAACGCTCCGCCGCGCCCGGCACGGGCCACGGCGTGCAACCGTCTATCTTACCGCAGCTCGCGAAAGCAAACTGCAGCGCAATAGGGTATTGAGCGGGAGCTCAATACCCTATTGCGCACCCGTCCTTCCGCGGTTCCGAACCGCCGACGAGTTCACCTGTATCCCAGTCGATCCGGATTCCCTGATATCCTCCGTAGCCTCCGTCACGGATTTCGACCCGGTGTCCGAGGGCTTGAAGACCGGCGACAATGGCGGGCGGGAACCCCGGCTCCAGATACACCGTGCCTCCGTCGACCATGACATCGCCGACCGGGGTCGAGGACCCGTCGTGGCGCCAGCGCAACGCCTCTCCGGCTGCTTGGGGATCCATGCCGAAGTCCAGCAGATTGATCAGGATCTGTACATGGCCCTGCGGCTGCATGTCGCCGCCCATCACGCCGAAGGAGAAGACCGGCCGCCCATCTTGCGTAACCATGGCGGGGATGATCGTGTGGAACGGACGCTTGCCCGGTTCAAGGGTGTTTGGATGATGCGGATCGAGGTGGAACAGATTGCCGCGGTTCTGCATCGCGAACCCGAGCCCGGGTGGGACGATGCCGGAGCCGAACCCATGATAGATGCTCTGGATAAACGATACGGCGTTTCGCTGTTCATCGACCACGGTCAGGTACACCGTGTCGCTGCGCGGGAAGAGGTCCGGTGGAATGGACGTCGCGGCCCGCTGGAGGTCGATGCACTCCCGCTGCTTGGCAGCATGTTCCGGCGACAAGAGCTTGGCGAGGGGAACCGGGGCGAACTCCGGATCGGCGTAGAACCGAGCCCGGTCCTCGTAGGCCAGCTTCTTGGCCTCGATGGAACGATGGATCGTTGCCACGGTGTTGTGTCCGAGGGGGCGAAGAGTGAATCCATCCAGGATCGCAAGCGTTTCGAGCGCCGCGATCCCTTGGGTGCTCGGCGGAAGCTCCCATACATCGAAGCCGCGGTAGCTGCAAGAGACCGGCTCGACCCATGTCGTGCGGTGTGCAGCAAGATCGTCATGGGTCATGAAGCCGCCGCGCTCCTTTGCACAACGGACGATGCCATCGGCGATCGGACCCTGGTAGAACGCCTCCGGGCCTGAATCGATGATCGCCTGAAGCGACGAAGCCAACTCGGGATTCGAGACCCGATCGCCGGCAGCGGGCGGGCGGCCGTCGAACAAGAACGTGTTCCGTGCGCCGGGGTCGGCGTTCAGCCGGTCGGCCGCCTGTGACCACATCCGGGCGATGACCGGTGTCAGTTCGAATCCATCCTTTGCATGGCGGACGGCCGGGGCCAGGAGATCCGCCATCGAGATGCGGCCGAATCGTCCGTGCAAGGCGAACCAACCATCCACGCAGCCGGGGACGGTCCACGTGAGCGGACCGTAGAGCGGAATCCGCTCGAGCTTGCGCGCGGCGAAGGCCGAACGGGTCATCCGCCGAGGCGAGCGGCCGCTTCCATTCAGACCGTATAAGGATTTCGCGGCAGCATCCCACACGATGGCGAACACATCTCCACCGAGTCCGCAGCTCATCGGTTCGACCAGCCCAAGCATCGCATTGACCGCGATCGCTGCGTCCACGGCATGTCCACCCGCCTTGAGCACGTCGATCCCAACCTGTACGGCCAAAGGTTGACTGGTTGCCACCATCGCGCGTCTTGCGACGGCACCGCGCCTTGCTCCTTTGCACGATCTCTCGTTCATGATCCTCCTTGAATCAACGAGAGCATAGTTCACAGGCTGCGGTGTCCGCCAGCCGAGAGTGGGTACGTGTCTTCGGGGCCCCTATAATATTGCGAAATAAGGAGGTTCGATGGACCAGCGCAAGATCGTACTGCGGGAGTTGCTGCAACAGGACCCGGCGGACATCGCCGAGATCTTGAGCTCCCTGTCGGAGGAGCAGGCGGCCGATCTGGTTCACCGGCTGTTCTTGCGCAGTGCGGCCGCCGAGCCCCTGGGAGAGATGGATCCCGAAGAGTCAGCCGACCTGGTGCGGAAACTCGATCCCAAGGAAGCCAGTGCGATTCTCTCACGGATGGACCCGGATGATGCCGTCGATCTGCTTGTCGAACTGCCGGAAGTGCTTCAACAGGAACTCCTCTCGCGCCTGAGCAAGAAGGACGCGCAGGTGTTGAGCGATCTGCTTGCTTATCCCCCGGATTCCGCCGGAGGCTTGATGTCTCCGGAGGTCGTGCCGCTCTCGTTGACGATGACGGTTCAGCAAGGAATCGAGCAGTTGCGCCAGCGGGCCGAGGAAGCGGAGACGGTCTACTACGCCTACGCCGTCGATCAATCGAACCGGCTGCAGGGGGTCCTGTCATTGCGCGACATGGCACTGGCATCTCCCGGAAAGAGCCTCGCCGATCTGGTGGTTCGCGATGCGATCACCGTTCCGGTCGACATGGATGTGGAGGACGTCGCCCGTCTGTTTGACAAGTACGACTACTTCGCTCTGCCAGTTGTCGACCAAGCAGGCACGCTGCTCGGAGTCATTACCGTCGACGACGTCATCGACGTCATCCGCGAAGAGGCAACCGAGGACATCTACGGGCTGGCGAGCGTTCCGAGTGAGGAAGGCGTAGACACCACCTGGTGGGCCTCGCTCCGCCTCCGGCTTCCGTGGCTCTACATTCGCTTGCTCACGGCGCTGGCAGCGGCCGTGGTGGTGGGATTGTTCGAGGAGACGATCGCCAAGGTGGCTGCACTCGCGGTCATGATGGGGGTCATTGCGGGGCAGGGCGGAAGCGCCGGAATGCAGACCGTGACGATCATTACGCGAGGAATGGCGCTTGGAGAGCTCGAAGGAGACAAGGGGTGGCGCCTGTTGACCAAAGAGCTTCTCCTTGGCGCAGTGAACGGCGTGTTGATCGGGGCGACCGTTGGGTTGATCACCTATCTGTGGAAGGGTGAGCTGCTCCTGGGCGTCGTGGTCTGTATCGCGATGCTGTTGAACCTGATTGTCGCCGGCGTAAGCGGCGTGGTCATACCGCTTGTGGTGCGGAGTCTCGGAAAGGATCCTGCCCTGGCATCCGGCATCTTTCTCACCACGGTCACCGATGTGCTCGGCTTCGGCCTGTTGTTCGTGGTCGCCCGCTTTCTGTTGCCGGGGGTTCGATGAGGACACCGTTGCCGATCTGGTCGATTCCGCTGATGTTGGTTCTCGTAGGGGTCGTCCTTGCGGTGGGGAGGCTGCCGGTGGCATGGTCTGCGGTGATCGCGGGAGAGATGTTGGTAGCCATCGCCTACATGCTGTGGCGCGGACGAGGCGTCCGCGAAGCGCCGGCGCCGGTTTCCAATGTCTTGTCGCTTCTTCCCGGTCACCTGCTGTTGCTGCTGGCGCTGGCCCTGTCGAGCGTTCCCCGCGAACTGATCGGACTGTGGATTCTCATTCCCGCGATCACGCTCGCCTACGATTGGGTTTCGATGCGAACTCATTGGGGACGGCGTCTGCGATCGTCGATCTTGATTATCCTATACGGTATACTGTGGGCCGATCTTCTCTATCTTCTGGAGCGGATCATCGCGCGGAGCCGCAGGCTCACGAGAGGGAACGAGATACTAGTCGCGGTCGCCTTTGGTGTGTTTGGGATCCTGTTTGTTTCTATTGGGATCTACCGTCACTGGCGAGCTGGCAAGGAGTGAGTGATAGTATGGGTCGAATGATCCCCGTAGTTTTGAGCTGGATGATACTGCTCTTCGGGGTTGTGGCGTACGGACAGGATTCCGGTACGGCCGCGGCGCCCGGTGGGTTTACCGACTTTCTGCCGCTTCTCATTCTGCTGGTTGTCTTCGGAGGCATCTTCTACTTCATGCTCATCCGGCCCCAGCGGCGAAGGCAGCAGCAGATGAATGATCTGGTTTCGAGCCTCAAGCGAGGCGACAAGATCATTTCGGCCGGCGGCATTCACGGCGAAATCGAGTCCGTGGGTGACACATCGGTCGTCATCGTCCTCGAGGACGGTGCCAAGATTCGGATGGCAAAGACAAGCATCGTAAGGAAGCTGGAGAAGTAAAGGAGAAAAGGATGGCCCACCACAACATGACGAGGAACGACTGGCTGCGTCTGGGTGTTGTCGTTCTTGTCGCTGCCGCAGCGCTGTACCTCGTCTATCCGTTTTGGCCGCTGGAGAATGTCGTGCGTCTCGGACTCGATCTTCAGGGCGGCGTGCGCATCGTGCTCGAAGGAGAGGGCGTTGCGGAGATGTCGGCGGAAGACGGAAAGGAGACGATCGATCGGATCATCGAGATTCTGCGGAACCGAATCGATCAATACGGCCTTGCCAATGCCGACGTTCGTCCGTTTGGTGGGGAACGCATCCTCGTCAGTATTCCCGGAGCCGAAGATGCCGATGAAGCGCGCCGACTGATCGGACAGACCGCGCTGCTCGAGTTCCATCGCGTCGTTCAGATCGGAGAGAGTCCGCTGGATGATCTGGTTCCGACCTCGAGTCAACAAGAAGTCCTGCGCGACAAGGACGGCGTGCCGTTCATCGTGGATCGAAAGGTTCTCGTCACCGGTGGTGCGTTGGCCGATGCCACCGTGCGGACCGGAACGACCCTGCAGACGGCCGGCCAGTACGTGGTCGCCCTATCCTTCAACCAAGAGGGCGCACAGCAGTTTGCCGAAGTGATCCGCGAGTTGGGCGCCGGGGAGTTCTTGGGAATCATCCTCGACGGCCGTGTCTACAGCACGCCACGCATCGGAGAATCGATTGTCCGGGCAGCCCAGGAAGGGTGGCGCTCGGTGAAAGACTCGACAACGATCGAGGGGATCCGCGAGCAGGAGGAAGCACGGATTCTCGCGGTCGTCCTTCGGGCGGGTGCGCTTCCGGTTGCCGTGAACATCGTGGACGAGACCACCGTGGGACCGTCGCTTGGAGCGGATTCGATCCGCCGCGGGATGATGACGATCGCGATCGGCTTCGTGTTGATTCTGATCTACATGATGGTCTTCTACCGCATGCTCGGCATCGTGGCGAACCTGGCCCTGGTCCTCAACATGCTCATCGTCTTTGGTGCACTCGTTGTCTTCCAGGCGGTCCTTACGCTGCCGGGAATCGCGGGCATCATCTTGACGATCGGTATGACGGTCGACGCCAATGTGATCATCTTCGAGCGGGTCAAGGAGGAGCGCCGTACCGGGAAGTCGCCGCTTGCGGCGATTCGATCGGGCTTCGAGAAGTCTCTGTCGACGCTGCTTGACGCGAACATCACCACGTTGATTACCGCGTTGATCCTTCTGTTGCTCGGCACGGGCCCGATTCGGGGCTTCGCCGTGACCTTGGGAATCGGCGTTGTAGGCAGTCTGTTCTGCGCATTGGTTGCCAGCAGGCTCTTGCTGGAGAAGACCGGCTTCGCCAACTTCATTCCGGTTTCGGTGTCTAAGGACGCGTAACCGAGAGCACGAAGTGAAACAGCGCGTCGGCTGACGACATGTCGCCGCTCTTGATCCGGGTGTCGAGGGAGAGACCCAGGTCAAGGGCGGCGTTCAGTTTGGCCAACGAGTGCCGCCGCGCTTGAGCGTTCAAACGCCTCAGAAGCCAATCTGGAACGCCGATTAGGCTCGTCATGGCCGCCGGGGGTACCCGGCGGTCGATCAAGAGCCGGACCATCGTGAGTCGGGAGATATGCCGGATGGCTCCGCCAAGCACCCGTCCTGGATCATCACGTACGTTGCAGAGCTCCTTGAGCGCGTCACAGAGACGGCCTTCGCCAAGCCGGTCGTAGAACGGATAGACGGTTTGATCCGCGTTGGCGAACACGAGGCGCTCCACATCCCCCTTGGATACGGGCGTTTCGACGCCGTATGCAGCGAGCTTCTTGGCCTCCTGCTGCATGGTGAGCAAGTCGTTGTTGCAACGATAGATAAAGACTTGAAGCGCGTCGTCTGCCATCGGAAGCCGATGCGATGCCAGCAATTGCTCCGTTGCGCCCTTGACCGCGCGCCCCTTGGGCGATGGAAGCATGATCGTTCCTTTCCCTTTGCCCAAGGCCTTCCTCACCGGGTTGGTCGCGCGAAGCTCGGATGCGATCAGGGTGAGAAACGTGTCTTTCGGCAACGGGGAGGAAAGCGCGGCAGCCAAACGAGCGGCCTTCTTGGCCTTCTCCACCCGGCGTACGACGAAGTGCCGGCCGAGGGTAAACAGCGGTGTGGCCTGGAGATCCGCTTCAAACGACGCTGGGTCGATCTCATCCGCGAATGCCAGGTAGCGCTCGCACCCGGTATCGGAAGACCGAATCGCGGTGTGGCGAGCGTCGAGTGCGTGCTCACACAGGTATGCATCGCCGACAAGGAGCGCTATTTGTTCTTGGACCATCACCGTTTCCCTCCCGAAGGGCCTCACAGAGTATGGTAGTCCGTCGCGGGGGAGCCGGCAACGAAGGTTCTCGACTGGATGGAGCCGATCGGCTATACCTTCTGCATCGTGACTCATGTAATGATCTATACCGATGGTGCATGCAGTGGAAACCCCGGGCCCGGTGGGTGGGGCGCAGTCCTTGTAAGCGGCTCGCTTCGCAAGGAGCTCTCGGGTGGAGAAGCCGAGACAACGAACAACCGGATGGAGCTGACGGCGGCGATCGAGGCGCTGAAGGCCTTGAAGGGGCCTTCCACCGTAGCGTTGTACACCGACTCGGTGTACGTCAAGAACGGAATCACCGAGTGGATCGTCAACTGGAAGAAGAACGACTGGCGGCGCCGAAGCGGGAAGCGGTGGCTGCCGGTAAAGAATGTCGAGTTGTGGAAAGCGCTGGATCGGCTGGCAGAGGTCCATGATGTGACGTTCCATTGGGTCAAAGGGCACGCCGAACATCCGGAGAACGAGCGGTGTGACGAACTTGCGCGTGCTGCGATTCCGGGCGGGGGAAAGTGACGTGGCAAGGGTCTTTATCACGGGGGCGATGTTCGAGGAGTCCGTCGCGCGGCTGGCTGAGGCGGGACACGAGGTGGTCTATCGAAACGAAGCGAATCCGATACCGAGGGAAGCGCTGCTGAACGGTGTTCGATCGGCCGATGCGTTGGTCTGCCTGATGTCGGACCGGATCGACGAGGAGTTGCTCGATGCCGGAGCGAAGCTGCGAATCGTCGCCAATGTTGCCGCGGGGCACGAGAACGTCGATCTTGAAGCGACACGGCGGCGCGGGATTGTTGCGACCCACACGCCCGATGTCCTTACGGAAGCGACCGCCGACCTGACGATGGCCCTGGTGCTTGCCACAGCGCGGCGGGTGGTCGAGGGGGACCGAGCCGTTCGTGCGGGGCGGTTCGGCGCGTGGGGACTGGTCCAGCCGTTGATGGGTTCCGATGTCTACGGAAAGGTCCTGGGAATTGTCGGCATGGGGCGAATTGGTTCGGCGGTAGCCCGGCGCGCCCAATGCGGGTTCGGGATGAGAATTCTGTATCACAATCGGACACCGATAGCGCCTCCATCGCACGGGTTCGAGGCTACGTGGGTTTCCTTTGACGAGCTTCTGCAAGAGAGCGACTTCGTGTGCGTACACGTTCCGCTGACCGAGGAGACACGTCACCTGTTTGGCGCGCGGGAATTCGCGCGGATGAAGCCGTCGGCGTTTCTGATCAATGTTGCGCGCGGTGCTGTTGTGGATGAGGAGGCGCTGGTTCGTGCCCTGGCCGAGCGGCAGATCGCCGGCGCCGGGCTGGACGTGTACGAGCACGAGCCGGAGGTTCACCCACAGCTTCTCGAACGGAGCGAACGCGTGGTGTTGGCTCCACACATGGGGAGCGCAACGGAGGCCACCCGGAGGGGTATGGTGCGGATCGCCATAGACAACGTTCTCGCCGTGCTTTCAGGGAATGAACCCGTCACGCCGATCGTGGGTTGATCTCGCGGGTTGTGCTGCGATCCGGATCGCGTTTCTGCGTGGAAGGAGCTGACGGGCGAGGTTCCTTACGACGGTGCGCGGGAGGAGAGGATGGTGCGGTGCGGATCGCCATAGACAACGTTCTGGCCGTGCTCTCAGGGAATGAACCCCTCACGCCGATCGTGGGCTGACCTCGGGGCTGAGCTGCGATCCGGATCGCGTTCTTGCCTGGAAAGAGCCGATCGAAGAGGTTCCTTACGACGGTGCGCGGCAGGAGACGATAGGGTGGTGCGGATCGCCATAGACAACGTTCTCGCCGTGCTTTCAGGGAATGAACCCGTCACGCCGATCGTGGGCTGACCTCGGGGCTGTGCTGCGATCCGGATCGCGTTTCTGCCTGGAAAGAGCCGATCGAAGAGGTTCCTTACGACGGTGCGCGGCAGGAGACGATAGGGTGGTGCGGATCGCCATCGACAACGTTCTCGCCGTGCTTTCAGGGAATGAACCCGTCACGCCGATTGTCGGCTGACCTGGGGGCTGAGCTGCGATCCGGATCGCGTTCTTGCGTGGAAGGAGCCGACGGGCGAGGTTCCTTACGACGGTGCGCGGGAGGAGAGGATGGTGCGGTGCGGATCGCCATAGACAACGTTCTCGCCGTGCTTTCAGGGAATGAACCCGGCACGCCGATCGTGGGTTGATCTCGCGGGTTGTGCTGCGATCCGGATCGCGTTTCTGCCCGGAAGGAGCTGACGGGCGAGGTTCCTTACGACGGTGCGCGGCAGGAGACGATAGGGTGGTGCGGATCGCCATAGACAACGTTCTGGCCGTGCTCTCAGGGAATGAACCCCTCACGCCGATCGTGGGTTGATCTCGCGGGTTGTGCTGCGATCCGGATCGCGTTTCTGCGTGGAAGGAGCTGACGGGCGAGGTTCCTTACGACGGTGCGCGGCAGGAGACGATAGGGTGGTGCGGATCGCCATAGACAACGTTCTCGCCGTGCTCTCAGGGAATGAACCCCTTACGCCGATCGTGGGTTGATCTCGCGGGTTGTGCTGCGATCCGGATCGCGTTCTTGCCTGGAAAGAGCCGATCGAAGAGGTTCCTTACGACGGTGCGCGGCAGGAGACGATAGGGTGGTGCGGATCGCCATAGACAACGTTCTGGCCGTGCTCTCAGGGAATGAACCCGTCACGCCGATCGTGGGTTGATCTCGCGGGTTGTGCTGCGATCCGGATCG
>Ga0272441_10000741_pt1 | contig 72270 bp, 66 predicted proteins | sample SSMProp6N_FD_193582 | JGI IMG/M metagenome (GOLD analysis project Ga0272441, IMG submission 193582) | Marine sediment archaeal communities from Little Sippewissett salt marsh, Falmouth, MA, United States - SSM-Prop-6N | ecosystem: Environmental > Aquatic > Marine > Wetlands > Sediment ...
GGCCCACTCTTGTTCAAGGAACCGGAAACCTATTCTTTTTCCTTGAGCCTTTCCAGCACCAGTTTGTATCCGTCGGAGCCGTATTCGAGAAATTTCTTGACCCTGCTTATCGTTGCAGTGCTAGCCCCTGTCTGCTGGGCTATCTGCGGATAGGTGAATCCTTCACTCAAAAGCCTGGCTACTTCGAGCCTTTGAGCCAGCGCCCTTATTTCCCCGATAGTGGCTATGTCTTCCAGAAAACAGTAAACGTCATCCACTGACTTCAGAGAAAGGGTCGCCTTGCAAAGTTGATCGGTCAGCCGGTCTTTCCATTTTTCCGCCATTCCTTTCCCCCCTTTGCCTATAATGTGCTTTAACTTATTGTAGCAATGCTATTGAAACAGCACAAGCATGATTCTGATTATTGGTGTATTTCCCGGGTTGACGGGGCGTCGCCCCATGCATATAATATTCCCCGCTGGCCGGGCTGGCGGAAGTGGTAGACGCACGGGACTTAAAATCCTGTGGACGAAAGTCCGTGCGGGTTCGATTCCCGCGCCCGGCACCAGAGAGCAATAATATCGCGGGGTGGAGCAGTCAGGTAGCTCGTCGGGCTCATAACCCGAAGGTCGCAGGTTCAAATCCTGCCCCCGCAACCAATTTCCTGGCGGTGTAGCTCAGCTGGCGAGAGCATGCGGTTCATACCCGCAGGGTCACTGGTTCGACTCCAGTCACCGCCACCAAACAGAATTCAATGTGATAAAAGAACGGGGGCTCTTGCTTCCGTTCTTTTTTGTTATTGTACAGTTACATCGATCTACCGGAAATCCCCGGAACGCAAGCGGTCGAAACTGTTACAATAGTCGCCGTAGATTTTCGAAGAAGGCGGATGAGATGAATATGGAAAAAACGAACCAGAACACGGGACATTTTATCGAGCAAATTATCCGGGACGACATCGAAGCGGAACGGGTCTCCAAAGTTATTACGCGGTTCCCCCCGGAACCAAACGGATACCTCCATATCGGTCACGCCAAGTCCATATGCCTGAACTTCTCGATGGCGCATCAGTTCGGCGGGGAATGCAACCTCCGCTTCGACGATACCAATCCATCCAGAGAAGAGACCGAATATGTGGAATCTATAAAACAGGACGTGGCATGGCTGGGCTTCACGTGGGCCAAACTGGCCTATGCCTCGGATTACTTCGAACAATTTTACGCCTGGGCGATCGAGTTGATAGAAAACGGCAAGGCCTATGTAGACCATCAGAGCGCGGAAGAGATACGCGAAAACAGGGGCTCCCTTACCAAGCCGGGCGTTCCATCTCCGTGGAGAGACAGGTCTGTGGAGGAAAATCTGGAGCTATTCAGAAAAATGACCGACGGGGAACTTGAAGAGGGCGTATGTGTCCTGAGGGCCAGGATCGACATGGACCATCCGAATCTGAATATGAGGGACCCCGTGATGTACAGGATACTGAAGCAGTCGCATCACCGGACCGGTGACAGGTGGTGCGTCTATCCCATGTACGATTTCGCTCATGGTTACGAGGACGCCATAGAGGGTGTCACGCACTCCATATGCACACTTGAGTTCGAGGACCACAGGCCGCTGTATGACTGGTTCCTGGATAATGTGGCGACCCCGAGCCGGCCGCGGCAGTATGAGTTCGCAAGACTGAACATGAGCTATACCGTTATGAGCAAGAGGAAACTGCTGGAACTGGTGAAAAACGGCTATGTATCCGCATGGGACGATCCGCGGATGCCGACGGTAAGCGGCCTCCGCAGGCGCGGATATACACCTGAATCCATACGCAGATTCTGTCGAGAGATCGGTGTTTCCAAGGCCAACAGCATGGTCGACATAGAATTTCTCGAATACTGCATAAGAGAGGAACTGAACAGATCCTGCGAAAGGCGAATGGCCGTACTGGATCCTCTCAAGGTGGTTATAGAGAATTATCCGGAAGGTAAAGTGGAAGAGTTCGAAGCACAGAACAACCCGGAGGACCCCGACGCCGGATCGAGGAAGATCAGCTTCGGCAGGGAAATATACATAGAGCGCACCGATTTCATGGAAGATCCCCCTTCCAAATATTTCCGCCTGTCGCCCGGAAGAGAAGTGCGGCTCAAACACGCCTATTTCATTACCTGCCGTGAAGCGGTGCGCGACAGCGACGGAAACATTACGGAGCTCCGTTGCGTATATGACCCCGAGAGCAGGGGCGGCGAATCCCCCGATGGTCGAAAGGTAAAGGGGACGCTGCACTGGGTATTTGCCGGAAACGCGGTGCGCGCGGAAGTTCGCCTGTACGAGAACCTGTTCACGCTTCGCAACATGGATGAAATGGAAGAGGGGAAGGAGTATCTGGATTACCTTAATCCCCGATCCCTTCTGAAAATGAACGAATGCCTCGTTGAACCGTCACTGGCCGGAGCCGGGATCATGGAGCGTTTCCAGTTCCTGAGGCATGGCTATTTTTGCGTTGATCAGGACAGCACCGAAGGGGCGCCTGTTTTCAACAGAACGGTCTCCCTGAAGGACAGCTGGTCGAGGCAACAGAAAAAAGGGTAGGGCCACAGCGATTCCCGCCATATCGGCAGCGGCGGCCGGGAGATTGATGTAATGGCAATTGAGCGCGACAAGCGTTTCTTTGACAATGTTTCAGCGGAGACCTGTAAACGGTTCAGGAACGCCGGCCTTAGGCAAGGTTGGTGGGATTGCGATACCGGAGTGCTCGCCGCGGTTTCGGGAGGCAGCGACTCCATGGCCATGCTCTGGCTACTCAGGTATGTCTGGGGTGGAAAGCTCGCGGTCGCGCATCTTAATCACGGTATGCGGGAACAGACCTCTTTTCGCGACGCGGAATTCGTAAAGACCATTGCCGAAAAATGGGATCTGGACTTCGTATCCAAAACCATTTCTATCGGTGATCTCAGGCAAAAAGGTGAAACTCTGGAAGAGGCCGGCCGAAGAGAGCGCTACGGTTTTCTGAGAGAGGCCGCCCGGGAAACGCGAACACGCTTCATAGCAACGGGCCATACTTCGGACGATGTTGTGGAAACAGTGCTGTTCAACTGCCTGAGAGGTTCCGGAATACGAGGGCTGAGAGGCATAGCGGAAACGAATGGCGTAATCACGAGACCCGTGATCGAATGCACCAGGGAGGAACTACAGCACCTGCTAAGGAACAGTGGCGTTTCCTGGATGACCGATGAGACTAACGAAGACACCAGTTACGCCAGGAACAGGATCCGGCATGAGGTCATTCCGTTTCTGGAGAAAAGCGGACCTCCCGGACTGAAACGACGCATAAGGGATATGGCCGCTGAAGCGGCCCTACTTGAATGTGAGCGTGAAAAGAGATTCGGGAACATATGCCTGTGGTGTAGAACGCGGTTCCCGCTGGCCATACGAACGTGGAGCATTTCCCGGTTGCGTGATCTGGATCAGGGAGATCTGGCTGAGATCTTCCGGCGCGAGGCCAGAGACCTTGGCCTGCAGAACCTCTCAAGACGCCGTACATCCGAACTGCTGCGGCTTGTTTCGGGGCAGTCTGGAGGATGGCGCTTCCAGTGGGAAAAGAGTCTTGAGATCTGCGGAGGCGGCGGCCTGGCCGCTCTGGTGGACACAGGTGCTTCATTCGGAGAGCGTAGCAATCTTAAGATCGACGTTCGGTCGGACCGGGGCGACTTTGAATGGAATGGGTGGCGGTTTTTATGGTTTCCGGCCGGGGAGTCGCGAGATGTCCGTGCAGGCGACTGGAATACGATCTTGCCGTCCTGCACCCATACCGGGATCAGGTGTTGCTCCCTGGCCGAAAGCAGTGTTTTTGCAAGGCATCCGAGGATACCTTTCTGGGCCAGAAAAAACTGGCCTGTTGTGCTGGCCGCTGATATGACGTGGTCCCCGCTGGCGGGGCTAAGGACAACTGAAGACAGGGACGGAACCAAAGATATGCTGAGATTGACGGCTGTTCCCCCCGAACGCCCTGTTTCTATTGAGGAGTGATAGTTGTTGGAATACGTACTTGGAGATGTTCTGGTTCCCCGGGACCGTATCGAGGAAGAAACGGAAAGAATGGCGCGCGAAATTGGCGATTACTACGGTGGCCGCCAGCTAACGTGCGTTGGGGTTCTCAAGGGTTCCGTCATATTTCTGTCCGATCTGGTGCGCAAGATACCGAAAACCGTTGACGTCGAGCTTGATTTCCTGAGTGTGTCGTCCTACGGCAGTTCCACCAGGTCCAGCGGTGTCGTAAAGATAAACAAGGACCTGGACTCCGATATTTCGGGTAAAAACGTGCTTATTATCGAAGATATCGTGGATACAGGATTGACACTGGCCTATCTTGTGAATATCCTGCGGGAGCGCTCACCGAGCGATATCGGCGTATGCGCCCTTCTCGACAAGCCCTGCCGGAGGAAAGCGCCCGTTGATATCCGGTTCAGAGGCCTGGAGATTCCGGATGAATTTGTCGTAGGTTACGGCCTCGATTTTGACGGAGGCTGGAGAAACCTTCCGGAAATATATTCGATGCGACACGTTGGCCGCGGCGGGTGCGATCGCCGAAAGGCGGCGGAAAGGTGGGAAAGTATTGGGACGAATGGCTAAAAACTTGGGACTGTATCTGATACTGATAGTTCTTGTCGTAAGCCTTGTAAATGCATTTCTTTCTCCGGTTCAGGGTCCCGATGAGTATGAACCTGTCAGTTACAGTGATTTCCTTTCCTCCTACAGGGCGGGAACCGTGCGCTCGGTTTCCATACAGGGGAACTCGATCCAGGGCGCAATGGCGGACGGGACACGGTTCAGAACCTTTGCCGTGGGTGTAGGCGACCTTGCCCCGGAGCTTGCCGACAAAGGTGTCAACGTGGAAGTGGTGCCGCCGGAGGAGCCGCCCTGGTGGGCTGCGATCATGTCGTCACTGTTTCCGACGCTGCTGTTGATAGGCGCATGGATATTTATCATTTATCACATGCAGGGCGGAGGCAACAAGGTGATGAGTTTCGCCAAAAACAAGGCCAAACTCTTTATGGACAACAGGCCCAAAGTGACTTTCGCCGATGTCGCGGGTTGCGACGAGTCCAAGGAAGAGCTACAGGAAATAGTTGAATATCTGAGAGACCCGTCGAAATTTTCGAAACTCGGGGCAAAGATCCCCAAGGGCGTCCTTCTGCTGGGTCCGCCGGGAGCGGGCAAAACCTTGCTGGCCAGAGCCTGCTCGGGCGAGGCCGAGGTCCCCTTTTTCAGTATAAGCGGGTCTGATTTTGTGGAAATGTTCGTGGGTGTCGGCGCCGCGAGGGTCAGGGACATGTTCGAACAGGCCAGGAAATATCAGCCATGTCTGGTATTTATCGACGAGATCGACGCGGTGGGACGGCAGAGAGGGGCCGGCCTGGGCGGCGGTCACGATGAACGTGAGCAGACATTGAACCAGCTCCTTGTGGAAATGGACGGGTTCGATGTTTCCACGGGAATAATACTGATCGCCGCAACGAACAGGCCCGATATACTTGATCCGGCGCTTCTGCGCCCCGGACGTTTCGACAGACAGATCGTTGTGGATCGCCCCGATCTAAACGGAAGAACAGCGATACTGAAGGTCCACCTCAAGGACAAGACGATAGACGATGATGTCGATCTTGAGGTGATAGCTCGCAGGACCCCCGGTTTCGTCGGGGCCGATATCGCCAACCTTGTGAACGAGGCCGCACTGCTTTCCGCAAGAAGAGACAAGACCAAAATCGGCATGAGCGAGTTCGAGGAAGCCATAGACAGGGTGCTTGCGGGGCCGGAACGCAGGAGCAGACTGATCAGTGACCGCGAAAAGGAGATAATTGCCTACCATGAGGTAGGGCATGCCCTCGTGGCCAAACTGCTGCCGGGCTGCGATCCCGTGCACAAGATATCCATAATTCCCAGAGGGCACAAGGCGCTGGGTTATACGCTGCAACTTCCCGAAGAGGACAGATTCCTGATGTCCAAAAAGGAACTGTTGAACCGCATCGCGGTGCTTCTTGGAGGCAGGGTCGCTGAAGAGATCCATTTCGACGACGTGACCACGGGAGCGCAGAACGACTTGGAACGGGCGACTCAGATAGCCAGACAGATGGTTACGGAATTCGGCATGAGCGACAGGCTTGGTCCTGTAACACTGGGCAGGAAACAGCACGAGGTGTTTCTGGGTCGCGACATAATGGAAGACCGCAACTACAGCGACGAAGTCGCCTACGCTATAGACCAGGAAGTAAGGAAGATCGTAGACGACAGCTATGAGCGGGTTCGCAGCACATTGACGGAGCACTACGACTCTCACGTTACGGTGGCCCGGGCTCTGCTGAGTGAGGAGATCATAGAAAGCGACCGGCTGGATGAACTTCTCGAAAAGGGACTGGACAGCGAAGAAGAGACCACGGCAGGCGTCGGGAAGGAAGTCGCCGGCGCGCCGGTTGATGACGGCGCATCTTCCTGAAGGCGGATATACAGTAAATGTCGGGTTCAGGGAGCGTCTGTTTCTTGCGATACGGACGCTCCCTTGCTCTTTACTCAACAGAAGGTGATGCGAACTGACCGATAAAACCAAAACCTTCGATCTGAAATGCGACTGGGCGCCGGCGGGAGACCAGCCGAAAGCGATACGATCTCTTTCCGCGGGATTTGAAAATCAAGCCGCGCGTCGTCAGTGCCTCATAGGTGTTACGGGCAGCGGCAAGACTTTTACCATGGCCAATGTCATTTCGCGCATGAACATGCCCACCCTGGTGCTGGCGCACAACAAGACGCTGGCAGCCCAGTTGTTCAGCGAGTTCAAGGAATTCTTTCCCGACAACGCAGTCAACTATTTTGTCAGTTACTACGACTACTATCAGCCTGAGGCCTATGTGCCCGTATCGGACACCTACATTGAAAAGGACGCCTCCATAAATGAGCGAATAGAGAAACTGCGTCTTGCGACCACGAAAGCACTCCTCGAAAGGAACGATGTCATAGTAGTGGCCAGTGTCTCATGCATTTACGGACTGGGGAAGCGAAGAGCCTACGAAGACGCGATCTTCCGCTTTTCAGTGGGCGATGTGTACGATCGACGGGAATTCATCACAGGACTACTCGCCAGCCATTACGAACGCAACGACGCCGTTCTTGAACCCGGACGGTTCAGGGTTCGCGGGGAAGTGGTTGAAATATTCCCGGTATACAGCGACACGGCACTGAGGGTGCTTTTCTTTGAGGATGAGATAGAGAGGATCGACGAGGTCGACCCTCTCAACGGTTCGAGCCTGTTGAAAAAGGATTCGGCCTCCATATTCCCGGCGCAGCACTATATAACCTCGGCGGAGGCAATAAGCGAGTCGATGGAGGCAATTGAAAACGAAATGGAAGAGAGGGTGTCCCTGTTCGAAAAACAGGGAAAATACCTGGAGGCGCAGCGCATCCGGATGCGCACCCGTTACGACATGGAGATGCTGTCGCAGACTGGTTACTGCTCGGGCATAGAAAATTATTCCAGATATCTGGACGGGAGAGATCCGGGGGAGCCCCCGGGGACACTACTGGACTTTTTCCCTGAAGAGTTCCTTTTGTTTATTGACGAGTCGCATATCACGATTCCCCAGGTGCAGGGAATGTACAACGGCGACCGCGCCCGCAAACAGACTCTGGTGGACCATGGGTTCAGGCTTCCATCCTGTCTCGACAACAGGCCGCTACAATGGGAAGAGTTCCAGAACTATTTCCGAAGGGTCTGTTTTGTTTCCGCCACACCGGGAGACTGGGAAATGAAGGTTTCGGAGAACATCGTGGAACAGATCGTGAGGCCTACCGGAGTGGTTGACCCCGACGTGATAACGGCGCCCGCCACCGGGCAGGTCGACGATCTTGTGGACCGTCTGAGGGCTGTGGTCGAAAAAAACGAACGCGCTCTTGTTACAACTCTTACCAAGCGTTCTTCGGAGGATCTGTCGGAGTACCTGGAGGGTCTGGGTTTTTCGGTGCGCTACATTCACTCGGAACTGGATGCGTTTGAAAGGGCCGAACTGCTAAGGGATATACGCAGGGGAGATATTTCCGTTCTGGTGGGAGTCAATCTGCTGAGGGAGGGCATAGACCTCCCGGAAGTGTCTCTGGTAGCCATAGTCGACGCCGACAGAGAGGGTTTCCTGAGGTCAAGAAGGTCGCTTATACAGATGACGGGAAGAGCGGCAAGGAACGCTGCGGGAGTCGTGGTGCTGTACGCGGACACTATTACCGGCAGCATAAGGGCGGCAATGGAAGAAACGAACAGACGACGCGCGCTTCAGACGGCTTACAACAAAAAGCATGGGATCAGCCCGAAAACGATAGTCAAAAAGATAGTTTCCCTGCTTCCGGAGGAGATCGCCGGGGTCGACAAAATCTCGGGAAAGGCGAATTCCATTCCCGAAACCATATCGCTTCAGGGGCTTGAGGAAATGATGTGGAGATCGGTCGAAAAGCTGGAATTCGAAAAGGCCGCCAGCTTGCGCGACCTGATACAGAAACGTTCGGGGGGTGCTACGCCTCGTGCCGCAATGGATAGAGGTAAAAGGCGCAAGAGAACACAATCTTAAGAATATCGACGTTTCACTGCCCAAAAACAGCCTTGTGGTCGTGACCGGACCATCTGGTTCCGGCAAGTCATCTCTGGCGTTCGACACCATCTACGCCGAGGGACAGCGGCGTTACGTGGAATCACTGTCATCATACGCACGACAGTTTCTGGGTATCCAGAACAAGCCCGACGTCGACGATATATCGGGTCTGTCGCCTGCTATTTCCATTGAGCAGAAAGGGGTCTCTCATAATCCCAGATCGACAGTCGGGACCGTAACGGAAGTTTATGATTACCTGAGATTGCTGTTCGGCAGGGCCGGGATTCCTCATTGTCCTTCCTGCGGCAAACCGGTTCGCAGGCACAGTCTGGATGAGATACTCGACATTATTTTCGGAGAGTTCGAGGGCCGCAAGCTGCAGGTCTTTTCTCCGGTCGAGCGAAACAGGAAAGGCGAGTTTAAAAACCTTTTTTCGCAACTGCAGAAAGAGGGTTACCTGCGCGCCAGGGTCGACGGCGTAATGTTCTGGCTTGAAGAGGAAATAAAGCTGGACAAAAACAAACGACACAAAATTGAGGTGCTGATAGACAGGCTTACGGTTTTGAAGGACAGAAGAGAACGTCTGGCCGAGGCGGTGGAAAGCGCATTGAACCTGAGCAGCGGGTTCGTGCTCCTTGCGGCCGACGAAGCGGAGGAAAAGCTCCTTACAAGCCAGTACCTGTGCCCCGACTGCGAACTGGCGCTGCCGGAGATAGAACCGCGCCTGTTTTCTTTCAACAGTCCTTCAGGGGCATGTCCGGATTGTCACGGCCTTGGAAGCCACCAGTATTTTTCGGAGGAATTGTCCGTTGACGCGGAGAAGAACGTTTTCGACGGAGCCCTTATCCCCTGGAATCACAGGCATTACATGCTGAGGAAGCTTAGGTCTCTTTCGGAAGCCATGGAGTGGGACCTGAACGGGCCGTTAAAGGATCTTCCGCCGGAGATACAAAACGCGGCGCTCCACGGTGTGGAGACGAAGGTCCCCATGAGTTTTCGTGAGGGACGGCGCAGCGTTTCCTATATGGGAAGATACGAGGGCTTGCTGCCCTGGCTTGAGACACGCTGGAAGGATACCGAATCCGAGTCGATACGAAACGACCTTGCCGGATACCGGGCTGAAGAAATATGTCAGACCTGCGGGGGCAGAAGGCTCAAGCCGGAAGCACTGGCCGTTTTGGTCGGGGGTGTTTCAATAGCCGATATGGTCGAAAAGCCGGTCTCCGGACTGGTGGATTTTCTGAAAGATATTCCGCTTGAGGGAGCCGCATTGCACGTGGGCAGGCAGATAGTGGAAGAGATAGTCAAAAGACTAACGTTCATGGTGGATGTAGGAGTCGGCTATCTTACTCTTTCGAGAAGAGCCGACACCCAGAGCTCCGGTGAAAGCCAGAGGATACGGCTGGCGACGCAGATCGGCTCCAAATTGTGCGGGGTTCTCTACGTTCTGGATGAACCTACTATCGGCCTTCATCCCAGGGATACGGCAAGACTCCTGGGTACACTGGAAGTGTTGAGGGACCTGGACAACACGGTGCTTGTCGTTGAACACGACAGGGACACCATGTTGAGGGCGGACCATCTTGTAGAGATGGGGCCGGGAGCCGGAGAAAACGGGGGCCGGATCATAGCCCAGGGCCCGCCCGGAGACCTGAGATCGGGAGATTCTCTGTCGGGCCCGTACCTCAAGGGAGAGCAGTCGGGTCTTGTGATCAGGAAATCGCGGAAATCGCAGGAGACCATTCGCGTTACCGGAGCCGCAGAGCATAACCTCAAGGAAATAGACGTTACTCTGCCTCTGGGATCTTTGGTCTGCGTCACAGGGGTTTCGGGTTCCGGGAAAAGCACGTTCCTTCATGATGTTCTGTACAAGGGCGTCAGGAGAAAAATGGACAGGAATTTCAGAGAGCGGCCAGGCAGACACAGGGATATCGAGGGGTGGGAGAACCTCAGGAACGTGCTTATGATAGACCAGAGCCCGATAGGCAGAACGCCTCGATCGAACCCCGCTACGTACACCAAGGTCTTTACCCCGATAAGGGAGCTCTTTGCAATGCTTCCGGAATCCCGGGCCAGAGGATACAAGCCGGGCAGGTTCAGTTTCAACGTCAAGGGAGGCCGATGCGAGGCGTGTCACGGGGATGGTGAAGTCAGGATCTCCATGATGTTCATGCCCGACGTTTACGTGAAATGCGAAGTCTGCCATGGAACCAGGTACAACCGGGAAACACTGGACATCAAATACAGGGGCAAGACCATAGCCGACGTTCTGGATTTCACGGTCGACGAGGCCTGCGGGTTTTTCGCCGACATTCCGAGAATATCAAGGTGGCTTGGCGTCATGAGGGAGGCCGGTCTGGGTTATATACGACTTGGACAGTCGGCCACCACTCTAAGCGGAGGAGAGGCGCAGAGGGTGAAGCTGGCTTCCGAACTTGGAAAGAAGTTCAGGGGCGGCTGCCTTTATCTTCTGGATGAACCGACAACGGGGCTGCACTATCTCGACGTAAAAAAGCTTCTTATCCTGCTTCACAAGCTGGTGGACCAGGGGAACACTGTGGTGGTTATAGAACATAATCTGGACGTAATAGCCTCGTGTGACCACATAATAGATCTTGGACCCGAGGGCGGTGAAGCCGGCGGTGAGGTTGTTGCGACCGGGTCGCCGAAAAACGTGTCGCGGGCTGAAAAGGGTCACACAGCGTCTTCCCTGTCGGCCTACCTCAAGGACATGGGGGTCTCCATTACGTGAAAAACCACGGCGGTCATGATACAACAGGAAGCGGAAAAGACGAGAACCAGGCTTCTGTCGACTGGGTGTTCGGACGGAACGCGGTGAGATCTGTCATCGGGGAAGCTCCGGACAGATGTCTCAAAGCCGTCATTGGCGATCATGTTTCCGGCCGCGCGCTGTCGGAAATGGAGAAAATGTTCAGGGAAGCGGGGGTCTCCTGGAGGAAAGCGCCGAGGGATGAACTTGACAAACTGTCAGGAGGCCGTAGTCATCAGGGCTTTGCTCTGAGGATAAGTCCGATATCCCTGTATTCGGACGAGTGGCTTCTGAACAAAGTGCGTCAGGATACGGGGCCGCTGCTGGTTGTGCTGCTTGACCACGTTCAGGACCCGGCTAACGTGGGAGCAATTGTTCGTTCATCCGAGGTTTTTGGAGCCCTTGCCGTGGTTTTTCCCTTTCGCAGGGCGGCTCTGCCGGCGGCTTCGGTAATGAAATCCAGCGCGGGCGCGGCGGCGCGGATACCGCTTGTGGGTGTAACCAATATTCCCCGGTTCATGTCGGCCCTTAAAAAAGAGGCCGTATGGCTTGTGGGGCTGGACCACAACGCTACGGATGAACTTGAAAAACTGGATATTCCCGAACGGATGGGATTGGTGACCGGTAGTGAAGATGCGGGCCTTTCCAGGCTGGGATCCCGTGAATGCGATTTTCTGGGGCGCATACCCATGAGGGGACGCACCGGATCGCTCAACGCGGCGGCGGCCGCTGCTATAGGGATGTATGAATGGGTCCGGCGTAATCCGCTGTAATTCAAGTTGACAACACCGACTGGAGACGGGTACAATGCTTCTCGCTCGGGTGGTTAGTTCAGAGGAAGAACGCTTCCTTGACGCGGAAGAGGTCGCAGGTTCGAGTCCTGCACCACCCACCATAAAACATCAGAGGCGCCCATCAGGGGCGCCCTTTTTTTTGGATTGAACGGGCGTATAATTACTCCGGGCGATCCGGGGGTGAACGATGATACGTGGCATAGGAATAGATCTCTGTAGCATCTCTCGCATGCAAAAACTGGTCGAGGCCCGACGTTTCCGGGAAAAGGTATTTACAGAAGAGGAAACGGAATACGCCATGAAAGCCGCATCTCCGGCCAGGCACTTTGCTTCGGCCTTCGCCGCCAAGGAGGCGTTCGCAAAGGCTGGAGGCTGGGGTATCTCGCGCGTGGGCCTGAAGAACATCTGGATCGAGAGGACAGCAAGCGGCCCGGTATTTCACTGGAACGACAAGGTGGATGAACTGCTTCGCCTGGCTGGATCCGAAAGAGTGCTGGTAAGCATCAGCCATGAGGGAGACATGGCCGCCGCAGTCGTGGTCCTTGAGGGGAGTGACCGGACATGATCGAACTGTACGATGCCGATGTCATACGAAGCTCGGAGCGACGGGCCATGGAGATAATGGACATACCGGAAGATGTGCTTATGGAAAACGCCGGCCGCGGGGCCGCTTCACGCATACTCGAGCTGTATCCTGCGGCGCAGAAACTCGTGGTTTTCTGCGGCCCCGGGAACAACGGAGGCGACGGTGTTGTGGTAGCGCGGCATCTTGGTCTGGCCGGCCGCAACGCTACCGTAGTGTGTTGTTTCAGTGAGTCGCGGCCCACGGGTGCGATGGCAAGGAACCTGGCTACTATCGAGAAAATTGGAACCGCCGATATTGCCTGGCTTTCTGATACCGAAGACGTAGCGTTTTCCGGGGTCATGGATGATTGTGATGTAGTGATCGACGCCCTGCTTGGAACCGGCTCGAAAGGCCTGCTCAGAGGCCGGATACGAAGAGCCGTTGATATCATACGGAATTCCAGTAACCCTGTGGTTTCGCTGGATACTCCTACTGGCGTTGACGTTTCCAGCGGTAGAGCTGATGCCGGATCGGTAGTAGCGGATACAACTGTGACTATGATGGTTTCGAAACCCGGTCTTCATGTTCTGCCCGGAATGGCCTTTGCGGGCAATGTCGAAATTGTTGATATAGGTGTTCCGTCCGGTTTCGTTCTGCCTTCAGCGGGTTCGGCCCGGCTTGTTGAGCAAGGCGATGTGAAAGCCATACTCCCCGGGCGCGGGAAAACGACGCACAAGGGTTCCAGGGGCTGTGTTCTCGTTGTCGGGGGGTCTCCTCTGTATAGGGGCGCTCCGTGTCTTGCGGCCAGGGGAGCGTTGAGAGCCGGAGCGGGAATCGTTTTCCTTGCCCAGGGTGGAAACAGGGAGACGTCGCCCGAAGCTCTTTGCGAAGTCATCAGAATACCCTCTGAAAAGGATGGGCCGCTCGGTCCCGAGATCTTTGACGCGACCATGGGCAAATGGGGCGGCAGGATAGACGCTGTTGTCATTGGGCCGGGTCTTGGAAGAGATGAGAGTTCGGGGCTGCTGGTGAGTCGTTTCTGGGAAGAATGGCAGGGACCTCTCTGTATCGACGGCGACGGGCTTCATTTTCTGACAGAAGACGGCCCATGGCGTCACGCAAAACGGCCGAAAACAGTAGTTACTCCCCATGAGGGTGAGGTGGCGGCGCTTCTGGGGGTTTCAAGGATGGATATTGCGGAATCCCGCATGGATGCGGCCAGGGGACTTGCCGGAAAGTTCGAGACGACGGTATTGAAAGGCTCGGGAACTATCATCTCGGATGTATCGGGAATACGCATTATTCCGCCCGGGAGCGTCTCTCTTTCAGTTCCCGGATCGGGTGACGTTCTGGCGGGTATGACAGGAGCCTTTATGGGTATGGGCGTCGATACCGGACAATCCGCCGCAGCTGCGGCCTGGATACACGCCGAATGCGGCAGGGTCCTGGAAAACACAAAAGGCGTCGACGGCGTGCTTGCCAGCGAGATCGCAGATACGATCCCGCATGTTCTGGCTGCAACAGGGAAAGGCGGCCAATGAAGAGCCGTTGTATGTGGAGCGGTGACGCCATGGTTGAATGTCGCTCATCTTCAGTCGAAACCACAAGAAAACTGGGAGCGATACTGTCCCGATCGGCCTTTGCCGGAATGATGATCTACCTTGAAGGGGATCTGGGCGCCGGAAAAACAGAATTTGTAAGGGGTTTTGCGGGCGGGCTCGAAGCATCGGGCGTACGAAGCCCTTCCTTCACCCTTGTAAACGAATACCATGGCCGCATTTCTCTCGCGCACGCCGATCTCTACAGATTGTCGGGGGAAAGCCCGGATGAGCTGGGCCTGCACGACTACGCCGACAGGGGCTGGATCGTAATGATCGAATGGGCCGAAAAATGGAAAACACGCCCAGACGACGAAAGCATCATTGTTCATATCTCCGCGCCGGGTGACGGAGCGTCTGGTTACGCTGTCATGGAGGACGATTTTTTCAGCAGGAAGATCACCTTGACATCCAAGGGCCAAAAAGCCGGGGAAGCTCTTCGCATGTTTGCCAGTATGGCGGGAGGGAACAAGACAGATCATGAGTAGAGGCGTCTTTCTGGGAATAGACTGCACTACGAGGTGGACTAACCTGGGGCTGGCGTCGGGCTGCGAAGTTCTGGCTGAAGACAACCTGGACATCGGAAGAGAGCAGTCGACGGCGTTGCCCGCCAGAGTCGACGGCCTGCTGCAAAAAGCAGACATAGACAGGAACTCTGTTACGGCCATAGCGGTAACGGTCGGTCCGGGCTATTTCACCGGTGTTCGGGTGGGCGTAGCCTACGCATGCGCATTGGCGTACGGCCTGCAGATCGGGGTGGTCGCGGTATCGTCCCTTTTGGGCCTGGCCTATGCATTCATGGGGCAGGGCGGTTACGTATGTTCCCTTATAAGGGCCAGGAGAGAATATGCCTATATGGCTGTTTTCGGGCCGGACGACACCATGAAAGGTGACGAGCGCTATACGGCCTGTTCCTCGATATCGGGGCTCCTTTCCGGAATACCGTCTCCGGGGATGATCGTGCGCCCCGAAGGCGATGACGTCTGCCCGACGGAGTGCATGCCGCAGGAATGGACGATGGTTCGCAGTCCGCTGCGGGGGGGCTCGGTGGCGCTGATAGGTGAACAATACGCAGACAGAGCTTTGAATCCTTCCATGATCCGGGGGAACTACCTCAGAGAACCGGATATCGGCCAGCAAAATTAGTAAAGGAGAGTATATATACAATATACATTCTGAAGTGTATTATAGTTCCTGATATCCTAGATACCAGATCTCAAATAGTGAAAATCTGAACGATACATCGCCGGGAGGTGGTCGGCAACAGAAGGGCATGGGCTGATAGTCAAAGATATATATTTACCAAGGAGGGGTGCGGAACATGAACTTGATCGAGCAACATCCGGTTCTTGACTTCAAGCATGGAAAACTCGTCACGTTCACCTTCGACGGGCAGGAGATGCACGGGTATGAAGGTGAGCCGATCGCGGCCGCCCTGCACGCCAATGGTGTAAGGGTTTATCGTGAAACGCCTATTCGTCATCAGACAAGAGGTTTCTTCTGCGCCATAGGAAAATGTTCTTCCTGTTTCATGGTCGTGGACGGCGTTCCCAATGTCAGGACATGTGTAACCCCCCTGAAGCAGGGAATGCAGGTCGCAACGCAGAAGGGCAAGGGCGTCGTCAGCATGGACGTCAGCTAGAAGGGGCGGTGGAAAACATTGCGTCAGACTGAAGTTATGGTTATAGGCGGCGGCCCCGCTGGCCTCAGCGCAGCCATCGAAGCGGCGACATCAGGGTGCGAGGTTACGCTTGTCGACAGCGATCTTGCCCTGGGCGGCCAGTTGATAAAGCAGACCCACAAGTTTTTCGGCTCCAAGGATGAGCGCGCGGGAACACGCGGCTTCAAGATCGCCGAAACGCTGATGGAAGAACTGGAAGCCAACAAGGACCGGGTAACCATTCACAGCAACTGCACGGCTACAGGGTTTTACGCCGAGGACGGCGTGGTCTCCTGTGTACATGGAGAAGACGATTATTTCCGCATCAAGCCGACCAGGATCATCATGGCTACCGGCGCTCAGGAACGGCTTTTGCCTTTCCCCAACAACCATCTTCCGGGTGTATACGGCGCAGGCGCCGTTCAGACGCTGATGAACGTTTACGGAGTGGTTCCCGGCAAGAAGGTGCTGATGGTCGGAGCCGGCAATATCGGACTTATAGTAAGTTATCAGTTGATGCAGGCCGGCGTGCAGGTCGTGGGCATAGTCGAGGCCATGGACAAGATCGGCGGTTACTGGGTGCATGCGGCAAAGGTTCGCAGAATGGGTGTTCCTATCTATCTGCGGCACACCGTCAAGGAAGCCCTGGGAGACAAGATCGTCACCGGAGCAGTCATCCAGGAGATAGACGACAAGTTCCAGCCTACGGGCGCGGAAGTGAACATCGACGTAGATGTCATCTGCATGGCGGTGGGACTTACACCGACCTGTGAATTGCTGTGGCAGGCGGGATGCCAGATGGCTTTTGTTCCCCAGCTTTGCGGTTACGTTGCCCAGAGAGATAAACACATGAGAACCAGTAATGATGATATCTGGGTAGCCGGTGACGCCGCCGGTATAGAAGAAGCGTCTTCCGCTATGGTCGAGGGAAGGATCGCCGGTCTTGGCGTCGCCAAGTCACTGGGCAAGATCGACTCAGGAGAATACTCCAAACGGCTGGCGGAGTTCGCCAGACGGCTTGCGGACCTCCGCGGCGGGGAAGTCGGCGCGAAAATCTGCCAGGGTATCGCCTGCTGCACGGTGAACGAGTGGGGGGTGTAGTTCCAGTGACGGAAAAAGAAAAACTTTTCAACAGCGGAGTGCTGACCGAATCACGCAAGGGCGCCATTGAACCGCCCAGGGATCTGTGGGAGACAAAAAAGAACGGTCTTGTAATCATCGAATGCCCGCAGAGGATCCCATGCAATCCCTGTCACACAAGTTGCCCTACGGGCGCTGTTAAACCTTTCAGTGACATAAACGACCAGCCTTCCATCGATTACGAAAAATGCACCGGATGTGCGCGATGCGTGGCCGTCTGCCCTGGTCTGGCCTGTGTGGTGGTTGACCTGACATGGGGTGGGGATAAAGACGCATTGATGAAGCTTCCCTACGAAATGCTTCCCATGCCCGAAGAGGGTGCTACCGTCGATTGTCTGAACAGGGTCGGCGAGCCGGTATCCAAAGGCAAGGTCATCAAGGTGACGGAACCGATGCACGACAAGACCCATGTGGTTCATGTCGAGGTTCCCAAAGACAAGGTCATGGACATCAGGGCCATCAGGGTGGTGAAATAGCAATGGCGGACAAACAGAACGATATTGTTATCTGTCGCTGCGAAGAGGTTACGCTCGGAGAGATCAGGGAATGGATCGCAAAGGGCTACGATACCTTTGATGAACTGAAAAGGGTGCTCCGCGTCGGAATGGGACCATGTCAGGGACGGGGATGCAGGGATATCATCCTGAAGGAGATCGCCAGGATGACGAAAAAGCCCGTTACCGAAATTCCTCCGGGGACTTTCCGTCCCCCGGCAAAACCGATCAAACTTGGCGTACTGGCCAGGGGAGGAGACGGGAAATGACCTGGAAGAACACAGCCAACGCCGTGATCATAGGCGGAGGGGTCCAGGGTTGCTCTATTGCTTACAACCTCGCCAAAATGGGAATGAAGGATGTTGTGGTAATAGAGAAGGACACCATTTCCTCCGGTTCTACAGGTAGATGCGGAGCGGGTATCCGCGCCCAGTGGGGAACCGAGATGAATTGCCGTTTCGGACTTGCCTGCGTAGAAAAGTTCGAAAACCTGCAGGAAGAACTTGGTATGGACTGCGGCCTCAATCAGAGCGGTTACCTAATGGTGGCCTACAAGGACAGTGAATTCGATCAGCTCAAAAAGAGCATGACGCTGCAGAACAGCCTGGGGATCAACACCAGGGTCGTTTCCTACGATGAGGCCAGAGAGATATGCCCGGGTCTTTCGGCCGAAGACGCAGTCGGTTTTACCTTTCACGACAGAGATGGACACGCGGACCCGTTTCTGACCACGTTCGCCTACCAGGAAGCCGCAAAAAAGCTTGGGGTCACCTTCCATAAGTTTACGGAAGTGACCGATGTCAAGACCGTCAGCGGCAAGGTGGTCGGGGTTTCGACGTCAAAGGGAGACATAGACGCTCCCGTAGTGGTGAACGCGGCTGGTGGATATTCGCAGATCGTTGCAAAAATGGGAGAAGTCGATATCCCCAACTTCTCGGAACTGCATCAGATCATAATCACCGAACCCGTAGAAGCCGGCGTATGCCCGCCTATGCTTATGAGCTTTACGGGCAATTACTATATCCAGCAGAGGCCCCACGGGTCGATAATCGGTGGATGCAGCCCGGACGGCCACCCCGAAGACTATGACCTGGGCAATTCATGGGATTTCCTGGAAAAGATGTCGAAGACCTTCGTGAAACTGCTTCCCAGAACAAAGGGCGTAAGAGTGGTAAGGCAGTGGTCCGGACTTTACAACATGACTCCTGACAGACAGCCTATTCTCTGTGAGGCGGAGAATGTTTCCGGATTCTACCTCTCGGTCGGCTACTCCGGCCATGGTTTCATGTTTGGTCCCATAACCGGCGAACTACTGGCACAGAAAATCATGGGTCAGGAACCATGGATCCCCATCGACAAACTGCATTACAAGCGGTTTGAGACGGGTGATCTTATCGTTGAGCCGGCGGTGGTCTAGAGCCTGCATCACCTATCTGGTAATAGCGGGGGCGGAGTATATCTCCGTCCCCTTTTTCTTGTAAAGCGGAGTCGCGCGCCGCCGAATTGGATATCAATGTCCTTCTTGTAAAGCAATATTCAATATATAGACGCCAAAATACCTTGTACTTGAATTATCAAAGTGTCATAATGTGTCTCGAACGAAAAAGCGGTTCTGGCTGAAACATAAAGTGGAGGGAAGGTGAGTTTCTTGCCCAAGAAGTTCTCGGTTACCGTCAACAAGGGCTGGTGTAAGGGATGCGGGCTCTGTATCTCCGTATGTCCCAAGAACGTTCTCGAGCTTGACGAAGGTCTCAAGTGCGAGCCCGTCCGGATTGACGACTGCATTGGGTGCAGGCAGTGTGAAAACATTTGCCCCGATCTCGCTATTACTGTTGAGGAGTGTACCGAATAATGTCTAGGATCGAATTCTGGCAGGGGAATGTAGCTCTCGCTCACGGCGCACTGGCCGTCGGGTGCTCCTTTTTCGGCGGTTATCCCATTACTCCGTCTTCGGAAATAGCGGAAATCATGGCGGAAGAGCTCCCGAAGAGAAATGGACGCTTTATCCAGATGGAGGACGAGATAGCGAGTATAGGCGCAACCATCGGCGCTTCCATCGCGGGACGAAAAGCAATGACGGCCACCTCGGGTCCCGGATTTTCGCTGAAACAGGAGAACCTTGGCCTTGCCTATATGGCCGAGGTCCCGATGGTGCTGGTCGACGTCATGAGGGGCGGCCCATCGACCGGCCTGCCCACATCCATTTCACAGCAGGATGTCATGCAGGCGCGCTGGGGAACCCACGGCGATCACGCCGCGATCGCTTACGCGCCGTCGTCGGTGCAGGAGTGCTTCGAGGTGGCGGTGAAAGCTTTCAACATGGCGGAGCGTTTCCGTCAGCCGGTGTTGATCATGAGCGATGAAGTTCTCGGTCATATGAGGGAAAAGGTGGACGTACCAGAACAGGGCTCGTTCCCGGTGGTAGATCGCAAGCGGCCCAAGGGCCCCGCAGACGGATACATGGCCTACAAGCCTGATCCGGAAGACAACCTCCCCCCCATGGCTTCGTTTGGAGACGGGTACCGGTGGCACATTACCGGTCTTACCCATAACGAATGGGGTTTCCCGACCAACTGTAAAGAAGAGATCGAAAAGAAATCAGCGCGGCTCATGGACAAGGTCGACGCCTATCGGGACGATATCGTGGAATTCGACACCGAGTTCACCGAAGACGCCGAGATCATCGTTCTGGCTTATGGCAGTGTCGCCCGCACCGCACTGAGCGCAGTTCGTGAAGCCAGGGCAAAAGGCGTCAAGGTAGGTTATTTCCGGCCCGTGACACTCTGGCCCTTCCCCGACAAGGAGATCGAGGCTATAGCCAAAACAGCCAGGACAATACTGGTTCCGGAACTGAATTTCGGACAGATGGTGCTGGAAGTCGAGCGCGCGGTTCACGGCAAGGCCGAGGTCATCAAGAAAAGCCTTGTCAACGGCGAGCTTTACAAGCCATCCGAGATCATGACTTTCATTCAGGAGGTGGCTTAGTTATGCCTCGTCCCGAAATTACGAACTGGCTGAGAAAACAGTTCTTTCCCCACATGTGGTGTCCCGGATGCGGACACGGGATCATACTTCACGCCCTTCTCAGAGCCCTGGTCGCCAGCGGTAAAACAAAGGAACAGACTGTAATCGCATCAGGGATCGGTTGCTCGAGCAGGATGCCCGGCTATATCGACGCCTGCACCGTTCACACCACGCACGGAAGGTCCCTGAGCTTTGCAACGGGTATCAAGATGGCCAACCCCGATCTTACCATCGTTGACGTGATGGGCGACGGCGACTGCACGGCTATAGGCGGGAACCATTTTATCCACGCATGCCGCCGCAACATCGACATTACGGCGATCGTTATGAACAACAACATTTACGGTATGACGGGTGGGCAGGCTTCCCCCACGACTCCTCCCGGCGCAAAGGCGACGACCGCTCCCTACGGAGCCATCGATCCGCCCTTCGACGTGTGCAAGCTGGCCGAGGGCGCGGGAGCTACCTACGTAGCCCGCGCGACCATCGCTCAGCCCATGCTTTGCGAGCAGTACATCAAGAAAGGCATCGCGAACAAGGGATTTTCCGTAGTTGAGCTGATATCCAGCTGCCACACCCAGTTCGGCAGGCGAAACAAGAGAAGAATGCCTGTTGACAACCTGAACTATCTCAAGGGCGCCTCTATCCCTGTCGCCAAGGCAGCCGATATGTCCCCGGAGGAACTCAAGGATAAGATAATCACCGGTGAATTCGTGACAAAAGTATCCCCCGAATACTCGGAACAGTACCTGAAACTGATCGAAACGGTGGGAGGGAATAAGTCATGAGCGATCGCTTCGAAATCCGTTTTGCCGGTTCGGGAGGTCAGGGCGTTATCCTGGCGGCTGTCATCACCGGGGAGGCCGCGGCTCTTTTCGAAGGTCTCGAGGCGGTGCAGTCACAGTCCTATGGACCTGAGGCCAGGGGTGGTAAATCCAAATCCGAAGTTGTAATTTCAAAAAGCAAAATAGATTACCCCAAAGCTTCAAATCCCGACCTGCAGATCATTCTGAATCAGGTGGCTTGCGACGAGTTTGCTTCCGATACTAAAAAAGACGGTATCATTCTGGTGGATGACACATTTGTCACAACTCTGCCGAGCGGCCCCGCAAAGGTCGTTTCTCTTCCCATAGTCAAGACAGCGAGGGAAAAGATAGGAAGGGAACTTGTCACAAACATGGTAGCACTGGGCGCCACCGCCCGGGTTCTCGAAGACAAGGGACTCGTCAAGCCGGAATCGCTGAAAAAGGCCATACTTGCCAGGGTTCCGAAAGGAACCGAAGAAATGAACGAAAAAGCCTTTAACGAGGGCTACTCGCTGATAGGCTAGCACCGGACAGAACACAGAATCACAACAGGTCTACATGCTACAATTCGGGGAGCCCGGCCAGGGCTCCCTTTTTTATGGAGGAGAGTGGGTATGACATGCCTCTTGCTCGCGGAGATTCGCTGCAGTTAGTGATAGAGAATATAAACAGCCTGGGTCAGGGCGTTGCGCGGTTTGGAACGGAACGCTTCGTTCTTTTTGTTCCGGGAGCGCTTCCCGGAGAAACGGTGCGGGGAACCCTTGTTCAGTTGAAAAAACAGTACGGACTTGTGGAACTGTCGGAGATCATTGAAAAGCACCCGGGAAGAGTCGATCCGTTGTGTCCACATTTTTCGGAATGCGGAGGCTGTTCGCTCCAGCACGCAGGTTACGATACCCAGTTGCGGCTGAAAGAGGAAATTCTCCGCTCCGCCCTTGAGCGAATAGGAGGCATATTCGAACCACCGGTCGAAAGCATCAGGCCCAGCCCATCTGAGTGGGGATACCGCAACAAGGCTTCATTTCCGGTGAGACGGTTGGGAAAACGAAACTGTCTGGGGTTCTACAGAAGGTCTAGCCATTCTCTTGTTCCCGTGCGAGAGTGCCCTGTGCTTGACAGAGTTCTGGGAGGAATGCTTCCGGGAATAAACGAGATAGTATCCGGTTCCGGTGTGACCGCCTATGATGAACGAAACGCCAGGGGTCTTCTGAGGCATATGGTATTGAGGGGTTCCCGATCGTCCAGCCTTCCGCTCGTCGTTCCCGTCCTGAACAGCCGCCCGTCAGGCCGCGTAACAGGACCCGTTGAAATAATGGCAAGGTCCATTATTGACGAACTTGCTCCGGGCGGTCTTTGCTTCAATTTCAATATGGTAAGGGGCAACACCATATTCGGACCCCGATCGCAGCTTTTCGAGGGCGGGGACTCTGTAGTGGAGAATATGGATAAAAGAGAGATTGCATATGGCCCCACTTCGTTTTTTCAGGTCAACACGGAACAGGCTATCGAACTCTTTTCATCCGCGGCCTCGGACTCGAACGCGGGTCCAGGGAGCGATATTCTGGAGCTGTACGCCGGAGTAGGCGCCATGAGCCTTTTTCTCCTTGCCATGGGAGCAAGCGTAAAGGCCGTGGAATCACATCCCGAATCCGCCAGGTTCATGAAGGAGAACTTCAGGAGAAATGGTTTTCCGGATGGATGCGTCAGGGAAACGAGGGCCGAAAATGCCTTGAGCGAAGATAAATGCGACTGCGTAGTGGTTGACCCTCCCCGTTCCGGGCTGGGGCCCGAGGTGGTACGTAAAATATCGACAATAAAACCGGAGCGGGTCGTATATGTCTCATGCAATCCCGCCACACTGGCAAGGGATGCCAAATTGCTGAAGGAGGCGGGATTTTGCCCAAAAAACTTCAGGCCTTTCGACATGTTTCCCCAGACAGCCCATGTGGAGTGTCTGGCGGTATTTGTCCGCGACTGAACGGAAGGTAACAGCCCAGGACCTTCCGATAGCGGCCCACCGGGTAACCGGTGTCGCCGCCCTGTCCGCGTCTGAACGAGGAGCGAACTCTCGCCTTGTCAAACAGACCGAACCACGGTTATAATTCTAGACCGAGGGCGGACATAGCTCAGTTGGTAGAGCATCAGCTTCCCAAGCTGAGGGTCGCGGGTTCGAATCCCGTTGTCCGCTCCAGACGCCAATAATCAGGGAGGACGCCGGTCCTCCCGTTTTTGTATTTGCTTTCGGTATACAACGCAAAAGAGTTTGTTAAATTTGACACAATATCAAGCGGGTACTATGATTATCGACAGTTGTCCTGAAAATAATGGTCCTATACAATATAATGTATACCAAAAAAGGAGGTGGGGTGTATTGGCTCAGAACGTTGCAGACGAAATCCGGGAAGCGGAAGAAAAGGCCAGGGTGACAGTTAAGGAAGCTAAGGCTGAATCAGCGCGAATGATCGCTTCGGCCAGGAGCGAAGCAGAGGAAAGAATAAAGCGAGCACGTCAGGAATCTCACAGACATTTCAGGGAAGAGATAGCAAAGACAGAAGAAATGGCCGAACAGAAGGCCGCCGGTGTGCTGTCGAAAGGGCGCGATGACGCCAGGGAGCTGGAATCGAAACTGCAGGCAAAGATCAAGCCGGTCGCTGAATGGATCGCCGAAGAGGTGATGTCCCGTTATGGCGGTAACAAGGATTAAAAAAGTCAGGCTGCTTGCGCATCATACCATTGCCGGAAATATTGCCGGCGCCATACAGAAGCTGGGGTGCTGTGAACTGATTCCCCCTTCCGCAACCGCCGGAGGATCGTCTGTCGCGGTGCTGGATGATGTTGAACAGCGCATTTCCGAACTACGCCCACTCCTGCGTTTTCTTGAGCCCTTCTACACTGAAGAACGGGGAGCTCTTGAAAGGATGCTTTCGGACAAGCCCGGAGAAACGCTTGCGGCGCTTTCGGAGCTTTCCGATTCAACCGAGACCGAGGAAATAACAATTCAGACAAGAAAGCTCGAAAAAAGGCTCGCAGAGATACGTTCGAACCTGTCACAGATAACCACCCAGATCACTCTTTTAACGGAGATAAGTGATTTTCCATACCCGCTTTCGTTCGTGTCTCCCGGCACGGACCGCATATGTGGTTTCGCCGGAACAATAGACCGTGATGCGGCTCGATCCTTTGAAGAAAGATTCAGGGAAACCGTCGGTGCGCATGGCGAGTTCTACCTTGCTTCTCCAGGAAGCAGAAAAAAAGACACCGATTCAACCTTTATAGCTCTTTTCTGCAGGGAACAGCGCGAGGCGGTCTCCGATCTGTGCTCCGAAACCGGGGTGTCCCGTTTCGAGTTTCCCGACGACCTGTCCGACAACCCCTCAACGGAGCTCGAAAGACTTATTGCCAGAAAGAGCGATCTTGCGCAGGAAGAAAAAGACATACACACGCTAGCCGAATCGCTTGCCGCCGAATGGGTGCCGGTAGTAAGAAAACTTTCGGATTACCTGGGCATACTGCAGAAAAAGATGCAGGCGCTGCAGGCCGGTGCGGGTACTGAACAGGTTTCCATACTGGATTTCTGGATCCCCGAGCCGATGATAGAGCGGCTGCAAAAAGTGACCGGGAGCTACCCCGACCTTACAGACATATCGATATCCGATCCCGGCCCCGAAGACGAACCACCTTCTCTTATGGCCAACCCGGCATGGGCTAAACCGTACGAACCGCTGACAAAACTGTACGGGTTTCCCCTGTACGGCGGTATCGATCCCACAGTCTACCTTGGACCTTTCTTTTTTGTGTTTTTCGGCATGTGCCTGGGAGACGCTGGTTACGGCGGGGTAATGGTCATTCTTTCGGTCATGGCGCTGTCGAAGTTCCAGATGTCCGGGGACAGGAAACATTTCTTTCAGCTTTTTCTTCTGGGAGGTATCGGATCGGTCATTTTCGGTGTTATAACCGGAAGTTTTTTCGGCAATCTGCTGTCAAGTTTTGCGTTTCTGGAGCCTCTGGCCCGTATTCAGCAGATACCTGTAGTGCTGGAACCGATGAACGACCCCATGACCCTTCTGGCCATTTCACTTACTCTCGGTGTAATCCAGATATTCTTCGGCATGTTTCTTGTACTGGTTGAAAACGTCCGCAAGGGTGATTATATCGCGGCTCTGGGAGACCAGGTCGGATGGTTTCTTTTCCTTGCCGGTCTTGGCGGCATGATGTTAGGGTCCGGCCGGATGCCGGATGGATTCAGCAGTGTTCCAAAAATCATAGCGATAGCGGGCGCCGTCCTTCTGGTCCTGACACAGGGAAGAGAAAAAGATACTATTTTCGGCAAGGCGTTTTCGGGCGTTCTGAGTCTCTACAACGTCATGTCCTACCTTGGAGATATTCTCAGCTACAGTCGCCTGCTTGCCCTGGGTCTGGCCACAACTGCTATAGCCATGATCTTCAATATGCTTGCCGGTATGGTTGGAGGAGTGCCCTATGTTGGGTGGCTGCTTACGCTGGCTTTCATATTGCTCGGGCATGTCTTTTCTCTGGCTGTAAACGCTATGGGCGCCTTCGTCCACTCGCTCAGGCTGCAATATGTTGAGTTCTTCAGTAAATTCTATACCGGAGGCGGCCGGCCTTTTTCACCTTTCCGTTACCAGACCAACCATGTTTCCATTCTGGATGAGGACGGCTTGTCAGCGGAGAACAACTAGAAATCAATACGCAAGTATGAAAGGAGCCTACAAAGTGGAACACGCAGGAATAATGCTCGCGGTTCTTGGAGCAGGTCTCTCAGCGGGATTGGCTGGAGCCGGATCGGCTCTGGGTATAGGGTCCGCCGGTGAAGCCGGCGCAGGAGTTATGACCGAGGACCCCGGAAAATTCGGGCTTATACTTCTTTTTCAGGCATTGCCGGGAACCCAGGGTATCTACGGTTTGCTTTTCGCATTTTTCATCGTTCTGAAGGTTGGCCTTCTGGGTGGGTCGGGACCGGTCGACGTTCCTTTCTGGTACGGCTTCGGGATCGCTTTTTCAGCTCTTCCGGTCGCGCTCGCAGGTTTCTGGTCAGGAGCCGCACAGGGCAGGGCTTCGGCAGCCTGCATCCAGATGATAGCAAGAAGACCGGAGGAAACAGGCAAGGCTCTCATCATGCCCGCAATGGTCGAAACATACGCAGTTTTCGGGCTCCTTATGAGCATCATTCTGCTTAACAGCATCCAGCTCTAGCATGATAGTGGATGGCGGTGAAGAACGATGTCTCTAGCCGATATCAAGGCGAAGATCGACGCTGACGCAACAGAGGAACGCAAAAAGATCCTGGAAAACGCCGAAAACCAGGTGAAGGTGATATCAGGTGAGGCGGACAGGACTGTAGAAGCGATCAGGCAGGACTTCAGTGAACGGCTGAAACAGGAGCGCCCCGAGGTCATGAGACGCCGGGACATAGTGGCGGAACTTGATGTGCGGAAAGAGGACCTGGCGGCGCGAAGGAAAATAATCGAGGAGACGTTTACGAGCGCACTTAAGATACTGGGTTCAGCCCCGGCTGACAGATACGGCAGCATCATGGAAAAACTGCTCCTGGAAGCTATGGAGTCAAAGGATGAGATCGTTATAGTGGGGAGCCGGGAAAATGTCATTTCCCCAAAATGGATAAGCGATTTCAACGGCAAACATGGAACAGGCGTGTCCCTTTCCGACAAGAAAGCGCCCATCATCGGAGGATTTATTCTCAGGAAAGGCAGGGTCGACACAAACTGCTCCTGGGAAATGCTTCTCGAGAGTCTGCGAACAGATCTGGAGGCGGAAATCGTCGATCGTCTCTTTTCCGGATAGGCGGTGGGGAAAATGACCCTGGATCATATTTATTCTGGTTCCCGACTGCGTGCGATGGACTACAGGGTTGTCGACAACAACCAGCTCCAGCGCATTGTGGACTGCGAGAATATTCAGGGCGCAATGCGGATATTATCCGAAACGGCCTACTCGGAATGGTTTTCGGAAATGAAGCATGAAACCGATTTCGAGACGGCCATCAGCGCTGAACTTGGTTTTGTCTATGCGGAAGTGAGCCGCTTCGTTCCGGACAAGAGGCTCCATCAGATGCTCAGACTGCCTTACGACGTACACAACTTCAAGGTCCTCCTGAAAGGCCAGATACGAAAAAAACGCGATGAGGACAGGCGGATGGACCTTTTATCGCCGCTAGGGAATCTTTCCATCGACGACGTTATCATGGCCGTTGAAAGCGAAGATTTCAGGTTGCTGCCATTCGGGTTTCACAGCGCACTTCCGGAATGCCTTGTTGCCTGGGAGCAGAATCACGATATTCCCGGCATGGAAAAAATTCTCGACGACGCCCTGTTCAACGCCATGTCGGCCATAAGCGTAGAGATGGGAGAACCCGGGGTAACGGCCTGGGTGAGGACGCGCATAGACGCGGAAAATGTCCGCAACATGGTGCGACTCAAGCGAAAGGGTTTTGACCCCGGTGATATAGCGTCGTTCCTCCATAGAGGGGGATGGGTTTCAACGGACAGGCTGGGGCTTCTGCTTGGAGAACCTATTGAGGGTTGGGACCAGTCGCTTCCTCCCGCAGGCGTTAGCAGCGTTCTGTCGCAGTTCAGGGAAACTACGGACCTCGGTCTGCTCGCCGTAGATATCGAGCGCGCCCTGGATGACTATGTTACGGATTATTCGAAGCGCTTCAGATACAGCCCGTTCGCTCCCGAAAACGCCATTGCGTATCTGTGGAGCAAGGAGATAGACGCTAAAAACGTAAGGATAGCCATGGTCGGTGTCGCGAACGGAGCCGACAGGGCTACAGTGGGGAGGCTGCTCAGACATGTCTGAAGCCGGAGGTAAGTGGAAAATGGCCGCAGTAGGAGATTATGAAAGTGTTTTGCCCTTTCAGGCGGTCGGTGTTGAACCACATACCGCAGATGATGATCTTCGGAAAACCCTGCTGGACCTTGCAAGAAAAAAATATGCCGTTGTTTTTCTGGTGGACAGCCTCTATGAAAAAAACATGGCGATAGTCGAAGAGATCAACGAGCAATACAGTGTCAGCATTATTCCCATTCCCGGTCTTGAAGGTTCGACCGGTATCGGTGTCCGTACAATACGCGACAGTGTGGAACGCGCCGTAGGAATGGATATTTTCGAGGTTTCGTAAACCGGAAACCTTTTTTCGGAGGCGATTGGTGGTGGCTATGGAACGACAGGTTCAGGGAACTATTGCAAAAATATCCGGCCCCCTGGTGGTCGCCCAGGGAATGGGCGGAGCCTGCATGTTCGACGTCGTGAGAGTCGGCGAGATCGGATTGCTGGGTGAGATCATAGAATTGCGTGAAGACACCGCCTCGATCCAGGTTTATGAGGAAACTTCCGGACTCAAACCCGGAGAAACCGTCGCAAGTACCGGAGCGCCGCTCAGTGTTGAACTGGGACCGGGCCTGATAGAGCAGTTTTACGACGGAGTCCAGAGACCTCTGAACCTTATCGAGGCGGCCGCCGAAAGCCCTTTTATTTCGAGAGGGATAAACGTACCAGCAGTCGACAGGAACAGAAAATGGGAATTTCAGCCAGCCGTCAAGGCGGGGGACAGGGTCCAGGAGGGAGACAGTCTGGGCTCGGTCCAGGAGACAGTGCTTGTAGAACACCGCATCCTGGTTCCACCCGGTGTCAACGGCGTAGTCAGCGACATAAAGTCCGGCAGTTTCAATGTTGACGAGACCATAGCCGTTATAAATGACGGCGAGAAGGATCATGAAGTAGCGATGCTCAGAAGGTGGCCTGTAAGGATACCGAGACCCGTCAACAAGCGACTGGCCCCTGTTACGCCATTGACTACAGGCCAGAGGGTGGTTGACACGTTCTTTCCCATGGCGCTGGGCGGCGCCGCCTGTGTTCCGGGGCCTTTCGGATCGGGCAAGACGGTGATCCAGCATCAGCTCGCCAAGTGGGCTGCTGCGGAGATCGTTGTCTATGTGGGGTGCGGAGAGCGCGGCAATGAGATGACGGATGTTCTCCTCGAGTTCCCGGAACTGGAGGACCCGCGGTCGGGACAGCCGTTGATGAAAAGGACCGTCCTTATCGCCAACACTTCCAATATGCCGGTGGCGGCGAGGGAGGCCAGCATCTACACAGGCATAACCATGGCGGAATATTACCGCGATATGGGATACTCCGTAGCATTGATGGCGGATTCAACGAGCAGGTGGGCGGAAGCCCTCCGTGAAATATCCGGACGCCTTGAGGAAATGCCCGGGGAAGAGGGATATCCCGCGTATCTGGGAACAAGGCTCGCGAGTTTTTACGAAAGAGCCGGAAGAGCTATATGCCTTGGTTCCGACGAACGGGAGGGTTCGGTCAGCGCTATCGGCGCCATTTCTCCTCCTGGCGGAGACCTTTCGGAACCGGTAAGCCAGAACTCCCTCAGGGTCACCAAGGTTTTCTGGGGCCTCGACGCCAATCTTGCGTATCAGAGGCACTTCCCCGCGATAAACTGGCTGAACAGCTATTCGCTATATGCCGACAAGCTTGGACAGTACTGGGATCAGCAATACGACGGGGAGTGGAGCGGTTCGCGCGTGGAAGCCATGTCGCTCCTGGAGGACGAAGATCGCCTCAGGGAAATAGTACAGCTGGTCGGCATCGACGCGTTATCCAAGGAAGAACGTATGGTGCTCGAAACGGCCAAATCCCTGCGGGAGGATTTCCTCCACCAGAACGCTTTCCATGAAATAGATACCTATGCCTCAATGGACAAACAGTTCCGGATGCTGGTCGTGATCCTGTCTTTCCACTCCGCTTGCATGAAGGCGCTCAAGGAGGGTGTGGAACTTGCCGACGTTCTCTCTCTTCCGGTCAGGGAAAAGATCGCGAGAATGCGATATGTTGACGAAAAAGATCTTGCCCTGATAGACGGACTTCATGAAGAGATGACCAGCGAGATCCACGGATTGCGCCAGAAGGGAGGCGTTGGAGATGCTGCCTAGGGAATACAGGACCATTTCGAACCTTTCCGGGCCGCTTCTGGTCGTAGAGGATGTTATAGGTGTTCAGTATGACGAACTTGTCGAGATAGAGCTGGCCGGTGGTGAACGTCGGCGCGGCCGCGTCCTGGAGATATCGACCGACAAAGCCCTCGTTCAGGTTTTCGAGGGCACCACGGGAATAGATGTCCTTTCGACCAGTGTTCGATTCATGGGCAAAGTGCTTACGGTCCCTGTCGACAAAAGTATTCTGGGCAGGGTCTTCAACGGACGGGGTGAACCGATCGACGACGGCGCCCCTGTAATTGCCGAAAAGCATCTGGATATAAACGGATACCCCATGAACCCCTATTCGAGAGATTACCCTTCCGAGTTCATACAGACGGGTATTTCGACAATAGACGGGATGAATCCGATAGTCAGAGGGCAGAAGCTGCCTATCTTTTCAGGAAGCGGTATGCCTCACAACAGGATCGCCGCGCAGGTCGCCAGGCAGGCTACAGTACTTGGAGGACATGAGGATTTCGCGGTGGTTTTCGCTGCTATGGGAATCACCTTTGAAGAAGCTCATTTCTTCATGGAAGATTTTAGACACACCGGGGCTATCGAACGCACCGTAATGTTCGTGAATCTGGCCGACGACCCGGCAATAGAACGAATCACGACACCGCGTCTGGCTCTGACATGTGCAGAGTACCTGGCTTTCGAGCAGGATTACCATGTTCTGGTCATCCTTACCGACATGACAAACTACTGCGAGGCGCTCCGCGAGATCTCGGCCGCCAGGAAGGAAGTTCCGGGCCGACGAGGATATCCGGGATACCTGTACACCGATCTTGCCACCATGTACGAGCGGGCGGGCAGGCTGAAGAACAAAAAGGGCTCCATAACCCAGTTCCCCATACTGACGATGCCCGAAGACGACAAAACTCATCCTATCCCCGACCTTACCGGATACATAACCGAGGGACAGATCATTCTCAGCCGGACCCTGCACCGTAAGGGCATATATCCGCCGGTGGACGTAATGCCTTCGCTTTCCCGATTAAAGGACAAGGGCATAGGAAAAGGCAAGACCCGCGAGGACCACGCCGACCTGATGAACCAGCTGTTCGCCGCTTACGCGAGGGGAAAAGAGGCCAAGGAACTCGCGACCATCCTTGGAGAAGGCGCCCTGACTCAGGAAGACAAGGCCTTCGCCGCTTTTGCGGGAACATTCGAGGATACCTATGTAAGACAGGGAGAACAGGAAAACAGATCGGTAGAAGACACCCTTGAAAAGGGGTGGGACCTGCTGGCCTCGATCCCCCTGTCCGAGCTGAAACGCGTAAGAGACGAGTACGTTGAAAAATACCTGAAACCGAGGATGAAATCCGTCAAGAACGGATCCATGGAAGCGGAAAAGAGCGGTTCACTGAACGAGAGCCGGTAACGGCGCCACCAGGAGCCGCAACGAGACAGGAGAAATGAAATGGCCAAAAGACAGAACGTAAACCCTAACCGTATGGAGCTTTCACGGCTCAAGCGTCGTCTTGTCGTAGCTAAAAGAGGCCACAAACTGCTCAAGGACAAACAGGACGCACTTATCAAGGCTTTTCTCTTCAAGGCGAGAAAGGTCAAGGATATGCGTGAGGAAATCGAAGTGGAACTGTCCGAGTGTTACCGCAGTTTTCTTCTGGCCCGGGCCCAGACGCTTCCCGTCATGCTGGAGCAGGCGCTCATGATCTCCGGGACAAGCCTGGACCTCAAGGTTTCGCACACCAATATAATGAGCGTAATAGCGCCAGTATATACGTTCGATGCAAACCGGGGTTCGGCCCTGAGCTACGGGTTGGCCACAACGACTGGAGCCCTTGATGTAGCGCTTGAAGGCTTTTCGAAACTTCTTCCGAGACTTATCGAGCTGGCGGCAGAAGAAAAGGCGCTTCGTCTTATGGCGGTCGAGATCGAACGCACCAGAAGAAGAGTCAACGCTCTGGAGCATGTCCTGATGCCATCCTTCACTGAAACTATTCGATATATCACAATGAAGCTCGACGAACAGGAACGTGCGAATCTCAGCAGGCTTATGAAGATCAAGGAGATCGTGCGGTCTCACTAGTCTGAACCGGGGAGAATATCGAAGACGGATCTTTCATATACCTGCATCTGCAGACGTGCGTTCAGGGGCATGCGACAAGCATGCCCCTGAACTTTCATGTGCGGGCGTGATACAATACCGTCTGCGGGAGTATTCCAGATGACCGCTGCCCCGCGGCGACGCGGGGGGGAGGAAAGTCCGGGCTCCACAGGGCAGGGCGCTGGAGAAATTCCAGTGGGTGCGAACCCAAGGAAAGTGCCACAGAAATATACCGCCCGGCACTCATCCGATGGCTTGGAATGCGGATTATTTCCGCAAAATACATCACGACCGAAGCCCAGGTCGAAGCCAAACCACTGGATGAGTGCCGGGTAAGGGTGAAAAGGTGGGGTAAGAGCTCACCAGCTGGCGGGTGACCGTCAGGCTAGGTAAACCCCGTCCGGAGCAAGACCGAATAGGAGGGGACGAGGCTGCCCGCTGACCCTCGGGTACGGTCGCTAGAAGGGCTGTGCAAGCAGTTCTCCAGATAAATGGTCATCCACGACAGAACCCGGCTTACGGAATGCTCCCGCAGCATTCCGTTTTTTTATCCCCCTCCGCTTCAGCGCAATAACCCTTCACCAGGCCCTACAGGGGTCTCCAGTACCACTTATTATGTCACTATATAGTTCCAGAAGCCCTGTGTCCTTATTGTCTGGGTGTTAAAGTGGGCTAAAGTGGCATAAAGTGGTAAAAAATGGGAGGATATTCCCATGCTGGTGGGTACTTTCGAGCACAAATTCGATTCCAAGGGGCGAATAGTACTTCCATCCCGGTTCCGCGAGGAACTGGGTGACCATGCAGTTGCGACCGTAGGGATCGACAGTTGTGTCTCGATATACCCGGAACAGCGCTGGAACGGATTGCTGGAACAGTTCCAGCATCTGTCCTATTCCAAGGGTAAAACCAGGGATTTTGTGCGAGTCCTTCTGGCCACGGCGCATGAACTTCAGTTCGATGCTTCCGGAAGGGCCCTTGTTCCCCAGAATCTCAGGCAGCATGGCGGGTTGAAGCAGGAAGTCAGCGTAATAGGTGTGGGCGATCATGTCGAGCTCTGGGATACAGATACATGGTCGGCATATTTCGAGGGAGTCAGGAAGGAACTGCCCACCATAGCCGAGGAAGTGGAGGGGCTTTGATGGAACATATTCCGGTCATGCTTGGCCAGGTTCTCGAGCTCCTTGATGGCGCGAACCACGACGCAGGTATCGTAGACGCCACGCTGGGCCTGGGAGGGTACTCCGAAGCTATCCTGCAAAAGTTTCCGACGGCCGTGATCCTGGGAATAGATCGAGACCCGGAAGCGATAAGGCTGGCATCGGACCGTCTCAAAGCTTACGGTGACCGATTCCGGACGGCGCCGGGAAATTTCGGCGAACTGGATGATCTTGTCGCAAGGCAAGGTTGGACCTGCCCGGGCGCGGTCATCTTTGACCTTGGTGTTTCCAATATGCAGATAAGCGTCCCTGAAAGAGGGTTCTCGTTTCAGGAAGACGGGCCTCTGGATATGAGGATGGACGCCGGTGCGATCGATGCGGAGGCTCCTACCGCCGCGGATATCGTCAATACATCGACAGTCGGAGAACTGGCCGGGATATTCAGGACCTACGGAGAGGAACGAAACGCAATGCGCATCGCCAGGGTTATTGTTTCCTTCCGTGATGATAACGGCCCCTTCTCGACCACGGGAGAGCTTGTCTCGGCTATAAGGAAAGGGCTGCCTGCGCCCCTGCAGCGGAAAATGGGAAGGAACCCCGCTCGCAAGGTTTTTCAGGCTCTGAGGATCGTCGTGAACGGGGAGCTCGAATCCCTCAGAAAAGGCCTGAAAGCGTGTGAAAGAGTGGCTTCAGGGCAGGAAATGCTGGTTGTGGCCGTGAGTTATCACTCTCTTGAGGACAGAATCGTAAAACAGATGTTCAGAGAATGGGACGGACGGGGTTGCGGCTCGGTAGTGTTCAGAAAACCCCGGGTACCTGAAGAACAAGAGATAGAAGCGAACCGAAAAGCACGCAGTGCGAAAATGCGCGCTTTCAGGTTCACGAGGCAGGGCGAGGTGAGTTGTTCATGAGATGCTGTGTAGCCGGGCGTCGAGGTGCGAACGGAAACAGAAAGGGGATCATCGCCCTTTTCTTTGGGGTGATGCTACTGATCATGCTGGGCGGCCTTGTCATCATGAGGTTGTATGTGAGCAACCTGGAGATCACTCTGTCCGAGATACGTAGCGATATAGTGGCCAAAGAGGAAGAACAGGCTCATCTGGTCAAGGAGCTTGCCAATCTTACGAGTCCTTCACGCATTTACGCCCGGGCTTCGACGGACCTGGGAATGACATGCGAAAACGGGGTGCGAGTAGTCAGGGTGCAGGGTGGTTCTGTCGAACCTTGCGTCGCCGAGGGGCTCGAAGGGGGATCGGTGGATCCGGGCAAAGCCAACCTGATCGGGCTGCTGATCGACACTGTGACCAGCAAGGCGTCGGCCAGACAATAGATATAGTATCGACATATCAGGCATAGGGAGAATCGGATCCCATGGTCGACAAACGCAGGATCACTCCATGGCTCTGTCTTTTTCTGCTTCTTGCGCTTGTGGGATGCAGACTTTACAAGGTGCATATGTCCCCGGATTCCAGGATACTTGCGCAGGCCAGGCGGCAATATTGGGGAAGAATAACGGTGGACGCGACAAGAGGGGTCATCAGGGACAGGCGGGGAATCGCACTGGCTCTTTCTTCCCCCGGGACAAGTCTGTTCGTCGATCCTGAATTCTGGTCTCCCGAAAACGCTACCCTGCTCAAGGATTTCCTCCCCCCACAGACAGTATCCAGGCTTGGCGAGAAACTTCCGGGAAGATACTTCCCTATCGAGCGAAAGATGGATCCGAATGAGGCGAAGAAAATACTGGATATGTCCCTTCCGGGTCTCTTCTATCTCAAGGAAAGCCGCCGGGTATATCCCCAGGATGAAAAAATGGCTCATATTCTGGGGTACTGCGATGTTGACGGCAATGGTATCTCGGGTCTGGAACTGGTATGGAACGACATCATCCATTCACCTAAGCAGATCAGGCTTGTGGCCAAAGACGCACAGGGCCGGATAGTCGACATCGCGGCTCCAGGTGAAAGATACGCGGGAGAGACAGCAGGTACTGTCATTCTGACAGTGGACAGCCGCATACAGCATATACTTGAAGAGAGACTTGAAGAGGGGATGCTGCGCAACAAGGCGAAGTGGGCTGCGGGTATCCTGCTGGCGCCTGATACAGGAGAAGTGCTGGCGATGTGCAGCCTTCCGGGTTTTTCTCCAAACGATCGCACAACGATGACTGATCCGGAGACCCTCAGAAACAACGTGATCGGGAGGGTCTTTGAACCCGGTTCGACGATGAAACCCGTTGTTATGGGGTCGGCGATCGACATGAAAATGATATCCCTTGATGAAACGTTCAACTGCACGGGGTCGGTGAAGATAGCCGACACCCTTATACACGATATTTCACGTCATGGAATCGTTGACGCCAGAAAAATCCTTATCAAGTCGTGCAATGTAGGAATGGCCCTTCTCGGTTCCAGGCTGGATCCGGAACGGATGTACAATGTGCTTCGGAAATGGGGCTTCGGCGGCGCTTCGGGTATAGAGCTTCCCGGAGAAGAAAGCGGCCTGCTCACCACCCCTGAGCAATGGTACGGTTCCGTTCCGTCGAATATAGCCATAGGACAGGGAATCGGCGTCACCCCGTTACAACTTGCCGCCGCACTTGCGGCGATAGCCAATGGGGGTAAAATAATGCGTCCCTTTCTTGTATCCAGAGTAGAGGACAGATACGGAGAAACCGTTTACACCGGGCGGCCTTTCACCAGAAATACCGTATTGTCGACGCATACATCGCAATGGCTGAGGTCTGTTATGACCGAAGTAGTTGCACAGGGAACGGGATCGTCAGCCCGCGTAGCGGGGATGGATATAGCCGGAAAGACAGGGACCGCCCAGGTGGCGAAGAAGGGCAAATATGTGGATGACCTTTATGTTTCGTCGTTTGCCGGATTCTGGCCTGCGAACAGGCCCGAGTATCTTCTTCTTGTCGTCCTTGGTGAACCTTCGGGAGGCCAATATCTTGGCGGCAAGGTGGCGGCTCCGGTTTTTCGGGATATCGTGAAAGATATGATACAAATGTCGTCATGGAGAAATATCGCCGGAGGCGAATGAGGTGTTGCGTGTGGACGTTCGTCAAATGCTGAAGGTTTTGTCATCACAGGAATCATCAACCGCGAGGCTGGTGGTTCCCGACGCATATTCGGGTATCGTGGATAACGAAATACCTGTAACAGACGTCCACTGTGATTCCAGGAAAGCGGAAACCGGAACGCTTTTCTGCTGCGTCAGGGGCGAACGTCAAAACGGAGAGTCTTTTGCTGTTGAAGCAACAAAGAGAGGCGCTGTCGCGATCCTGGCTGACCACTGCACGGAAGCCGAGGTTCCTCACTTTATCGTCGACGATGTCAGGGAGGTAATGGGAAAAGCGGCCGCCTTTGTTTACGGTCACCCGGCGGAAAAAATGAAGATGATAGCGGTGACCGGAACGAACGGAAAAACAACCTCCGCCTATATGCTACGGTCTCTCATGCAGGCCTCGGGAGAAAAAACGGGCATGCTGGGTACGGTCGTGTACGACAACGGAAACGAAGCTTTCGACGCCGACAGGACAACACCGGAATCACCCGATATTCAGAGAATGCTGCACCGTATGGTTATCAACGGCTGCGGAGCATGCGTTATGGAAGCATCCTCGCATGGCCTGGCCCAGCATCGTCTTGACGGCTGCCTGTTCGATAAAGGTCTTCTTACTAACATAACATGTGAGCACCTCGATTTTCACGGTTCTATGGAACGTTATGCGGAGGCCAAGAGCCAGCTGCCTTTACGCTACATGAAAGACTCGGGTTTTCCCTCTGTGGCAGTCAACGGAGACACTGAAGAGGGTAAGACCTGGAAGAAACGCTTCGGGGACATGGTGATAACATACGGCGTCGGGTCGGGGTGTGCAGTGCGCGGTGAGTTGAAGCGAATGGATCTGAGCGGCATGGATTTCGACCTTTTACTTCCCGAAAGCAGGTCAGCGGTTCCGATATCCATACCGATCACGGGATCGTTCAACCTTTTCAACGCCCTGGGGGCGGCCTCAACAGGGTATATGTGCGGCATGGGGCCAGAACAAATACGGGCGGGGCTCGAGGCGGCTCCGCAGATACCTGGAAGGGTTCAGGCAATACCGCTCCCGAACGGCGCTACTGCTATCGTGGATTACGCCCACACGCCTGACGCACTTTCGAACCTTCTTGCTGCGGTAAGAGCGGGAGTGAGCGGCAGGATACTGCTCGTTTTCGGACATGGCGGAGAACGTTTCAGGGATCACAGGCCCGCTCTGGGAGCCGTTGCATCCGGTATGGCCGATGAAATTGTGATAACTATGGACAACCCGCGCAGCGAGGATCCGGCCGAGATAGCAGGGCAGATCGCCGCCGGGATAACTGACGCAGAGATCGCACGCCATACAATTCTGGACAGGGAAGAAGCCATCCGGTTCGCTCTTTCGATATCCACACCCGGAGACGCCGTTCTGGTGGCGGGCAAAGGGCCCGAGAAGTACATTATCGTAGGTGACGAACAGTTTCCCCACGATGATTCCGAAGCAATAAGAAGATGGATAGCCGAAAGGGGTTCTTTGGAGTGAAGACCGGAAACTGGACGTTGTACGAGGCGGCTCGTGCTCTTGACGCCGAGGTTTACGGTCCTGACGCCGGTTTGCAAAGAACGTTCCGGGCAGACAGCAGGATCGTGGAGCGCGGTGACGCATTTGTGGCCCTGCCCGGCGAACATGTCGATGGACACGATTTTATACAACAGGCAATATCTTCGGGCGCATCGGTTATCTTAGCCCGGCGCGATTGCCTGACTCCGGCCGTCAGGGAGGCTGCAGATAGCGGCGGTGTGTCGATGATGCTGGTCGACGACACCCTTTCCTCGCTTAAGGAACTGGCGACAGGTCGTTTCGCATCGCTGGAGCTCATGCACACGATCGCCGTAACAGGGACGGTGGGCAAGACAACCACAAGGGATCTTGCGGCAAGTTGCCTTTCGAAATCGTTCAAAGTGCATTCAGCCGGTAAAAGTTTCAATACCGCTATCGGCTGCGCCCTGACAGTTCTGGAGACGCCTGCCGAAACCGAAATATTGGTCCTTGAGATGGGAGCGAGTCACGGGGGAGAGATATCGGAAATGGTATCAATGTTCCCGCCCACCATAGGTGTCATAACCGAAGCGGGGCCGGGCCATCTTGAGGGTTTCGGCGACGTTGAAGGCGTGCTTGAGGCAAAGATGGAAATGAGTGAATCCCACCTGATGGAAGCACTCGTATACAACGGCGACAACCCTATGCTTTGCAAAGCAGTGGACGGCCTTCCCTTGCGCATACGCCGTTTGGCGGCAGGCTGGTCGCCTGGAAGCTGCATGATAAAGCAGGTTGAAACGGGTATAGGGGAGCAGGGATATCCGTTTTGCTCCGTGGAATTGCTTTTTGCAGATGATTCCAAAATACATGTAGACATGCCGGTTTTTGGCAAACAATACGCTTATTCGGCGGCATTCTCCGCGTCGGTATGCCGTCTGTGCGGTGCGCCGGACGCGGAAATAGTTGAGAGCATGTCCGGTTTCAGCCCCAGACCGGGCAGGGGAGAAGTTCTCCGTCCTGGAAATGGAACGGTCATACTGGATGAAAGCTATAACTCCAACCCCATGTCACTTTCCTGCGCTCTGGACAACGTAGGCGGCACTCCGTGGAAAGGAAAAAAATGGGCAGTTCTAGGGGGCATGGGAGAACTGGGAGCAATGTCTCCGGAATGGCATGCTTCGGTTTTACAGAAGACCGATCGTTTCGACGGTCTTGTTCTTGTTGGAGAGGAATGGCGCAAACCTGCCGAATCGGCCGCAGCAAACAGGGCTGTTATGGTTTCCAGTGCGGGCGAGGCGGCCGAGTGTCTTGAAGCGCTGCTACAGAGTGGGGACCTTGTTCTGGTCAAGGGCTCCCGTGTCTATGGTCTGGAAAGGGCAGTGGCGGCCCTGGTGAAAAGACAATGAATCTTTCGCTCCTTGTTCTGGGTTTCGGAATTTTCGGCGGAGTGCTTGCAGGCGAGTCGCTGTGGATAAAATACAGTCTGGGGAGAAACATCGGGTCCACTATAAAATGGTATGGGCCGGTGCGGCACATAGAGGAAAAATCAGGAACGCCATCCATGGGCGGACTGGTTTTTCTTGTAGTCTGCCTGTTGGCTGGAATTGTATGGATGCTCTGGGGCAAGGGCGGGAGTCTGCTGGCGGATCTGGGATTTCCCCTTGCGGCGGGACTGCTGGGGGGAGTCGACGACTGGATCAAGCATAGAAATGATTCCAGTGAAGGTCTTGAAAGCCTTCAGAAGCTTGTTCTTCAGATAGCTGTTTCACTCCCATGGGCGTTATGGTACGCCAGAGAGGGCGTTATTCTTTTCCCGGGTTTCGAAATCGGGGGAGCCTTCGGTTTCTTTTTCTGTATCTTTATCTTTACAGGCGCAATGAACGCGGTGAATATCACCGATGGGCTCGACGGACTTGTTGCCGGTATCTGCCTTCTGTCATGCACTGGTTTTTTCCTGATGGCTTATCCTCTGGCTTTGCTGTCGGCGCCCCTGCTGGTCTGCTGTATATCTACAGCCGCAGCATTCCTCTGGTATAACGCATTTCCGGCGAAAGTGTTCATGGGTGATACGGGAGCGCACTTTTTTGCCGGCGTTCTCCTGATCGCGTGCATGGAGTCGGGCTTTGTCTTGCTGGTGATACCCCTCTTTTTCGTTATGGGATTGGAGGTCCTTTCCGTCGCCGTCCAGCTGGTCGCTATTCACTGCTTTGGGAAAAAGGTCTTTCTCATGAGCCCTCTTCATCATCATTTTGAGCTTAAGGGATGGAGCGAGAACAGCATAGTGATCCGTTTCTGGCTTGTTCACGGCGCAGGTATGGTTCTCTTATTCACTATTCTGGGAACTGTGGGTATACAACTGTGAGGTGTCGGGAAGTGCTTGCGACGGCCCGGTCCCGGCGACCATTTCGCAAAGGCGCATCGGTTTCCATAATAGGCGCAGGAAAAAGCGGGATCGCGCTTGCCATGGCGGGAGAGAGGCTGGATTACATACCCTTTGTATCGGATAGCGGCCTCGTTTCCGAAAGCGCCGCTACTGAACTCAGAAGCAGGGGTATCCCTTTTGAAGAATCAGGACACACGGAGCGCATTCTTGAGTCCGATGTAGTTGTGCTCAGTTCGGGGATATCTCCCCGTTCGAAAGCGGTGAAAATAGCGATATCGGCCGGAAAGCCTCTGATGGGAGAACTGGATTTTCTTGGCCCTTTCGTCAAGAGCAGGGTTCTCGCCGTTACGGGAAGCAACGGAAAAACCACGACCGTTACGCTTGCAGGGCATATTCTTGAACGATCGGGAGTGAAGAGCGCTGTGGCGGGAAATGTAGGCAAACCGCTTGCCGACCATTTGCCCGGTGATACAGATGTGCTTGTAGTCGAACTGAGCAGTTTCCAGCTTTTCTGGGCCCATTCATTTCCGGTCGATTCTGCGGTCATAACCAATATTGCTCCTGACCATCTGGACTGGCACGGCTCTATGGAAGAGTATGTGCTCGCCAAACGGAAACTTATCGACCTTGTTGCACCAGGAGGTTCTCTGGTTTTCCAGAAGAGGGACCGTGAAATTCTTGAGCCTTTTCCGGCGGACGCCAGGCTTACGACCCTCCGCTGGGGCGAATATGCCGTTACGGAGCAAAATGAAATAGTGCTGACGGAGGACAGGGCCATCATTTCCGGCGGGGGAGCGGCGGAAGATCTTTTCGCGTTCAGTGATTCTCCGCTTCTCGGGAACCACAACAGGGAAAATGTGGCCATGGCCCTGGCGGCGCTCCGGTCTCTGGGGTTTATCTTTTCAAACCCGCGCTCATACCTTGAAACGTTTCAGGCGCCGGCTCACAGATGTCAGTTCGCCGGGAAATGCAACGGTGTTATCTTCGTCGATGATTCCAAGGGGACCAATGTCGCGGCGTCGGTGGCTGCTCTTGAATCGCTGGAAGGAGAAAAGATCATTATTCTGGGAGGACAGGGAAAGGGAGAGGATTATCTTGAACTTGCCCTGGCGGTAAAAAGAAAGGCCAGGGGTGCAGTCCTCCTGGGAGCTGAAAAGGACAAAATAGGGCAGGCTTTGATCGAGCAGGGTTTTTCGTCGTTCGAGAAAACCAGGACCATGGAAGAAGCTGTCAGGGCGGCCTGTCGCATGGCGCGCCCAAACGACATGGTTTTGCTTTCCCCGGCATGTACCAGCTGGGATATGTACCCGAATTACGGTGAAAGAGGTTTTCATTTTCAGCGGATCGTACGGTCCATGATCGAGCGAAGCGATGAATAGCCGAACTGAACAATCAGCCGCGCTGGAGCCCCCCGGCTTCTTTTCATGGCTTGTAGCTCCGCTTTGGGTGATACCTTTGCTGCTGTGCGCTCTGGGGTTGATCATGATCACCTCGGTTTCTTCACAGACCGAACTGGGGAATGAAGCAGGGCGTCTGTATTTTACTTTGAGACAATTGCAGTGGGTGGCCCTGGGGCTGGCGGGTATGTTCGTGTTCAGCCACATGCCTTTAGTTTTTCTGACCAGATACAGCGGAGTTCTGTGGTTTTGTTCCATTGTATTAATGGCTTTGACCGTCCTGCCGGGGTTGGGTCTGCACGGTGGGGGGGCCGCCAGGTGGATACGATTGGGAGGAGTTTCCCTGCAGCCCTCTGAAATGCTGTTTTTTTTCTTTGCCGTTCACCTGAGCCGCAAATTGAGAGACGATAGCTCAATAACCTCCAGACGCGCCTTCGGAAGAACAATGCTGCTGGCGGGGTTTTCGTTATGGCCTTTTTTACTACAACCCGATTATGGGGGCGCCCTGGCGCTTTTCCTCCTCTCCATGGGTATATATGTTCAGGTTTACGGATGGAAATGGCCTCTCAGCGCCGGAGCGGCGATCATCGGGTTCTTTTTTCTGCCAATACTGTTTATGAGGGTATACAGGATAGACCGGATAAAGGCTTTTATGGACCCATGGAGCGATCCAACCGGACGCGGTTTTCAGACCATTCAGGGGTTTATTTCCTTTGCTAACGGCAAACTGCTTGGAGTGGGCGTTGGAAAGGGATTGCAAAAGATGCATTATCTTCCTGCGGCGCATACCGATTTTATTCTGGCGGCCCTGGGCGAGGAAATGGGGCTTCTTGGAACAGGAGCAGTGCTTGTTCTGTTTTCGATGTGGTTTTATCTGCTTTTTTTCTGGTACGTTCGCCTGACCGACCCGTTGTTGTGCACTTTGCTGTGGGCCGTGGCCGTTTCTACGGCGCTTCCCATGCTTGTAAACATGGGTGGGATACTCAGGATCATTCCGCTGACCGGTATGCCGCTGCCCTTTATTAGTTACGGGGGCAGTTCCATGCTTTTCATGTGGTGCCGTGTCGGGCTGGCGCTGCGGCTGGTAAGGGGGAAGACGGCGTGATTGGCAGGTCGGGTATTTCTCCTGAAAGGATCGTCCTTGTGGCAGGAGGGACGGGCGGTCACATTGTCCCGGCGCTTGCCTTCGGGACAGGAATGGCTGTATGTGACAGCCGGGTAGATCTGAAATATGTTTCCGGCGGAAGAGATCTTGAATCGGAGATATACTCCAGTTATGGAATTGAACCGCTGGCGCTTCCGTTGAAGGGGTCGCCTGCATGGGGTGGTTTCGTTACCAGGATATCCAGGACCTGGAGCATACTGGTTTCTTTTTTTATAATGCTCAGGTTTTTTGTTCGCTGGAAACCCCATGCCTGCGTCCTTTTTGGAGGATATGTCTCTTTTCCGGCGCTGGCTGCATGCCTGATACTGTCGGTCCCGGTTCTGGTTCATGAACAGAACGCAAAGGCGGGAAAGATCACAAGAATTGCCTCGTTTTTCCGGAAGCCTGTCTGTTCAGGCTGGAAAACGTGTGAACCTCTGAAAAAGAGATGTTTCGAGCACACGGGCGTCCCGGTCCGAATTTTCGGAAATTTGCTCCCTGAAGAAGCATGGATTAAACTTGAATACGGTACAGAGTGTCCCGGGTCTCCAAGGATACTTGTATTGGGGGGCTCCCTGGCTTCGGACAAGCTGGCGAAGCTTGCTATGGGGGTTTCCCGTATTGATGAATTCGGGGAATGGACTTTTCTTTTTCCAGGCGCTTCAGATATCTGGAAACGCGAGAGCGCAAACTGCTGGCTGGGTCCCCGCATGTGGGAAATGGATGCGCTTTTTTCCCTTGCGGATATTGTAATAACCAGATGCGGAGCTTCAACGCTTGCTGAAATAGCAAGCCTAGGTATACCGGCGATACTGGTCCCCTGGCCGGACGCCGCCGATGACCATCAGACAGCCAATGCAAGGGCTTTTTCGGAGATATGCGGGGCGCCTATCGTAAATGAAAAGGAAATATCCGCCGGACTCCTTGGAGAAACGCTGTTGGCGGTATACTATTCTGGAAAGAACGAACAAGCTGTGATCTGCACAGGGAAAAACTCCGCCGATAAAGCGGTCATGAAGCTATGGAACGCCATTCGTCATATCACTGAAGGGAGAGATCGCAATTGAATGATTCGGGAATCCGCTTCGACCAGATGAAAAGCGTTCACTTGATGGGGATCGGCGGAGCGGGTATGAGCGGCCTTGCGTTGCTGCTCAAACAATCGGGACTGAACGTAACAGGCTGCGATATGTCTCGCACCTATTATATAAAAAAGATTTCCGATATGGGTATACAGTTTTCACTGGGTCATTCCCATGAGCATCTTGAGGAATATTCCCCCGACGCACTGATCTACAGCAGCGCTATTCCCGCCGATAACAGGGAGCTGCTGGAGGCCAAACGTAGAGGACTGCCGGTTTTCAAAAGAGCGGAAGTCCTCAGCTGGCTTTTTAACCAGAGGATCGGAGTCGGGGTGGCGGGGACGCACGGAAAAACCACAACCGCATCCATGACCGGCCTTATCTTCGAGGAAGCAGGTCTCAAGCCCACTGTAGCCATTGGTGGGGAGCTGTGTGACATAGGAGGCAACGCAAAGCTGGGCGATGGACCCCACATGATAGCTGAACTGGACGAAAGCGACGGTTCGTTCGAATTGTTCCGGTCGAAACTGGCTGTCATTACCAACGCTGACTGGGACCATGTTGACTATTATCCCAACTTTTCCTCTGTTCTCGACGCCTATTCACGTTTTCTGGCCAACCGAACGCGGGACGGGATCGCGATAGTGTGCGGCGAGGACAAAGGCTCGGGCCTGTTGCTGGAGGGACGTATCGAGGAACCCATCCTGACCTACGGATGGGGATATTCCTGGGATTGGGGGGCGGCGAACGTAACCCATGACCAGGGAGGAGGCGTTTCCTACTCTGTCCTCCGAAATGGAGAACCCGCCTGCGAAATCAGGCTGCAGGTTTCGGGAGACCATAATGTTCTCAATTCACTGGCGGCCTGCGCCGTTGCCGATATTTCCGGTATTGGACTGGATGTCGCGGCAAAAGCTCTAAAGACGTTCAGTGGAGCGAAAAGAAGACTTCAGTGGACGGGCGGGGTGAGAAACAGGGACATAGATGTCTTTGACGATTATGGTCATCATCCCAGGGAAGTGTCCGCTACGCTTACCACTCTGAAGAAAATGTTTCCCCGGAGAAGGATACTCACCGTTTTCCAGCCTCACAGGTTTTCGAGGACCGCCGCCATGTACAGGGAGTTCGCGGATGTGCTTACCATGTCGGACGAAATATTCCTTCTCCCCATATTTCCGGCGGACGAAATTCCCATCGACGGTGTTACATCGACACTCATAGGTGATCTCGTGGTGCAGAAGGGGCACCGCAGTTTCTCTCTCTGCAACAACATGGACGAAGTGGTCTCTCTTGTATGCAGCCAGGCGCAGTCGGGAGACGTGATCACGACTATCGGCGCCGGGGATGTTTTTACCGTAGGCGAAAAAATACTCGAACATATGAAAGGTGTAACCGCTCCAAACGATGCCATGGCGATCGAAATTTGAACGGCTTTTTCCCGATAGAGTTGTTTTAGACTTCCCCCTGAAAAACAGAACATCCTATAAAACAGGGGGCAATGCCGATGCCCTGGTTTTTCCGGGGGCCCCTGAAGAAGTTGTCGCCATACAGGATTTCGCTTACCAGAACGCGTTGCAGTGCTGGATCCTGGGTGGAGGAACCAATGTCCTGGTACACGACAGCGGGTTGAGAGGAATAGTTATTGCTACGGACAGACTCAAACGCTGTGAATTTGAGGAAAACCTGGAAACAATAACTGTTTCGGCACAGGCAGGCGTTCCGTTGAAGCATCTTCTGGCGCTTTCTTTCAGAAAGGGGTGGACTGGCCTGGAGCCTGTGGCGGGGATACCCGGAACCGTTGGCGGGGCCCTGCTGGGAAACGCCGGCGGACGATTCGGAAGTATGGGAGACATCGTAGCGGATGTCGCTATCGTTGAGGGAACGAGTTCAATGCTGGTGTTGAAGAACAGTGAGGTCGGGTTTGCCTACAGAACAACGCTGCTGGCCAAGCCGGGCCGCGTTGTTACGGGTTGCACGCTGAACCTGGTCAGGAGCCTTCCTGAAAGAGTTGCAATAGGAATACGGAGGTCCATGAGCCTGAGGAAGGGACAACCCGCCGGAAAAATCACCGCCGGATGTGTTTTCAAGAACCCGACGTCGGGCGCTGCGGGTGAAATGCTGGACCGTGCGGGATGCAAGGATCTGACTTTGGGCGGCGCACAGGTTTCGGCCTCGCATGCGAATTTTATCGAAAATGCTCGCGGGGCCACTTCAAAGGATATCTTTTTACTGGCTTTGGAGTGCCGCAAGAGGGTATTTGGGCTGACTGGAGAACATCTGGAATTCGAGATACAGTTTCTGGGCGAGCCATGGAGATCCGATGAAAAGGCGGTCGTATAGATTCCAGACCGCTTTATTGATCCTCTCACTTGTTACGGGGTCCCTGTTCGCTCTGGAGGAGCGCCTCCAGGTCACGCGTGTAAGGGATATCAGGATAGATTCACTGGCTCTTGTACCCGATTCGGTGATACTGAACGCCATGGATGATCGGGAAAAGAGATTCTGGCCGCTTTTCTGGATGCACCGGGAGGAACTGACAGACACAATAACAGCCGACTTGCCTGTACAGATCAGAGCGGGGATGGCAGCTCCCGGCGTTTTTTCTTTTGAGCTCATGCCTCTTCAGCCATGGATATTGGTTTTCTGGAACGGAAGCGAGTGGTTTCTCTCGAGATCGGGCCGTTTCTGGTCGGTCCACCATGAAAAAAACCATATTATTTCCCAGCAGACCGTTCAGGAAGGCCCGGTAGTGGTCTGGAAAGAGAGGGACCCTGTTTCCATTCCCGAGCCGGGCAAGGCTGCTGAAAGTGTTTTTCAGGCGTTGCTGCCGCTGGAAACTATTGAGCGATGGAAATCGGGTCTGTTCGCGGAACCGTGGTATGGCCTGATTTCCACAATTACGGTAACACAGAGGGAAGGCAAAAGGGTCCTTGATTTTTTACTGAGGATGGATGAAAGAAACATATCCATTGTTTTTCCGGACGATACGACGCTGTGGCCGCATCTGTTCGAAGCGCTCGAGAAGATATTTCAATCGATCGAATCATCGGGAAGAGATGTTTTTATCGACGCGACCTATTCCAGCAGGATTCTGGTTAGAACGCAGCAGAGGAGGTGATCATGGTGAAGCAATTGTCACTTTCGCCGGATATCGTTGCAGGTCTCGATATTGGAGGCGCCCAGGTTTCGGTTGTGGTAGCCGAACGCAGTCAGGTGACGGGAGCTTTCGAGATATGCAATATAAGCAGAACTCCGTCCAGAGGTATAAGGAGGGGCGAGATAGTCGATGCAGACGCCCTTGCGGAGTGTATCGGCGATGCGCTTTCCAAGGCTGAATCTTTTCTGGGGCTGAATATCGGCGAAGCCGTGATCGCTTTTTCCGGAGGCTCCGCAAGATGTCTGGAGGGTCAGGGATCGCTTCGCCTTTCGGCAGTCGAAAGAGTGTCCCGACATGTCGAGCCCGGTGATGTCTCCGAAATATTCACTAATATGTCGAAAAAAATGGATATCCCCCGGGGATACAGAACACTTCAGGTTTTTCCGGCATATTACGAAATAGACGGACGCAGAGATCGAGAAAATCCCTTTGAAAAAACAGGAAAGAAACTCACCGTAAACGCTGCGAACCTCCTGGTGCGCGAAGATTCACTGGAAAACGCGAAACGTTCCGCCACAAAGGCCGGATTAAAGGTCGCTGACGTAATCCATGGTTCTGTGGCGACGGCTATGGGAACACTGACCGACCAGGAGATGGCGCGTGGCGCAGTTTCGATCAATATCGGAGCCCAGACAACAGCGATATGCATGTTTTATGGAGGTCGCCCCGTTTACGCGGCTTCGCATCCGGTAGGCGGAAATCATATTACGAATGACATCAGGAGCGTTTTCGGAGTATCGATCGAGCAGGCCGATTCACTTAAACGGGCGGTTTCCCTTGCGGAGGACGCTGAATCCCTGAAGGACCAGCTTGTATTCGATGAAGAGGATATCGATTTCAGTTGCTCCGCCGGCGAAGTCGTCGATGTTATTGCCGCCAGGGTTGAAGAAATATTTGAATATTTCATCATACCGGCGATCAACGACGTTTTTGAACAAAACAGTTCACAGAGTACAAGTGATATACCTGTCGTGGTCGCAGGTGGTGTCGCGGCTTCCGCGGGAATCGAGCCGTTTCTGGAGGGATTTCTCCAGATGCCCGTGAGACTCGGCTATCCACTGGACAGTGATTCCATGCCGCCGGAGAAAAACGACGCAAGTTACAGTCTTTGCTGCGGTATTACGCGATTTGTTTCCCGCAAGGCCGAAGAACCCTGGCTTTTCCGGAATATGCCGGCCGGAGGATCCGCAGCATCGGACGGGAATACGGGCGATGCTGCTCCTGCCCATATTACCGTGAGAAACAGGTCTCACCAGAAAAAAGGCGGCCTTTTCCATTCCATGGTGAGTATACTGCGGAAGGTTTTCAGCGAGCTATTCTAAGACACGCTCTGCCAGGGGGATTATCCAATGTCTGAACTGTTTGCTATCGAAGGGACCCCGAAACAGTTCCATGAAGTCATCAAGGTTATGGGGATAGGCGGCGGCGGCGGCAACGCTCTCAATCATATTGTGAGAAGCGGTGTTCGTGGAGTTGAATTCATTGCTGCAAATACCGATATCGCACACCTCAGCCTTTCGGAGGCGGATCTGAAGATCGTACTGGGCCGGGAACTGACAAAAGGTCTGGGCGCCGGCGCGGACCCGGAGATAGGTCTGCGTTCGGCCGAAGAGTCCATGGACGAGATCAGAGAAGTGCTTGACGGAGCTGATATGGTTTTTCTGACGGCGGGAATGGGCGGTGGTACGGGTACAGGAGCCACCCCGGTCATCGCCAAAATGGCGCGGGAAAGCGGCGCTCTGGTTGTGGCCGTAGCAACGAAACCCTTTGATTTTGAGGGCAAGCGCAGAACACTCCAGGCTATCGAGGGAGTAAGGAACCTTCAGGACAAGGTAGACGCCCTGATCATCATTCCCAACAATAAGCTGCTGGAGATATCGGACCGTAAGACCACCCTTTCAGACGCCTTTAAAATGGCCGACGACGTGCTCCGCCAGGCAGTTCAGGGGGTAACGGATCTTATACTGCACCCTGGAATGGTCAATGTGGATTTTGCGGATGTTCGAACGATAATGAAAGGCGCAGGTACGGCGATAATGGGTATTGGAGAAGGTGAAGGCGACTCCAGATGTGTGGAGGCGGCAAGAGTAGCCATAAACAGCCCGCTCATGGATGTACCAATAAACGGCGCCCGGGGCGTCCTTTTCAACGTTACGGGGGGTCCCAATGTCGGCATGCTGGAAATACAGGAAGCCGCCCAGGTAGTGACGGAAGCCGCCGATCCCGAGGCCACTATCATATGGGGCCATGTCCTCGATCCCGAAATGGACGAAAAAGTACAGGTTACCGTGATAGCGACAGGGTTTTCCGTGGAGCGGAGGATAGGCGGGATCGTTGCCGACGGCGCATCAGGCAGCCAGGCGCCCTCCGGCAACAGGATAAGGCGTGTACCCGTGGATACCGGCGACACTCCACTGGTGTTCGAGGATAGTTATAGTGGGGCGGATGACCCGGAGTCTGAACTGGACATTCCGCCCATAATACGCAACCCTGGAAAACGTGGCTCCGGTGACAATTCGTGATCCCCGAACAGGTAGAGTCCTGAAAAACAGGAGAAAGCGTGTCGAACACGAACGAGACAGAAGGAACTGGAAACGCATCACCTCCATGGAAGAACTTGTAACCACAGCCCCGGCAGGGGGCGATCCACCCTGGGCTATCGTTTATCCGGCTTCCTACGAAGTTGGAATGGCAAATATAGGTTTTCACTACGTGGCGCGGATGTTGAAAAACCTTGGCGTAGGTGTGGAGAGGTTTTTTACAGGACCTGGTCCATGCGAGAGGTCCCTGGAATCGAACCGGAGGGCTGGAGATTTTCCGGTAATAACAGCCTCGATAGCGTTTGAACCGGATATATCCGTTTTACTTTCCCTTCTTGAGAGATGGAACGTACCCGCGGGTTGGAAAGCAAGATGCGATTCCGGAGGTCCTCTTCTGGGTGTAGGAGGCGCGCTGACATATATCAATCCACTTTCTCTGGCGGGCTCCGCTGATTTTATCGTCCTGGGGGACGGGGAAAAGGTCCTTGAAACGGTGGTTGTCCCGGCTGTCCGGGAGTATTGCCGTACCAGCGACCGCACAAGGTTCTGGGAAACTCTGGCCGCAGACCCCGCTGTTTTTGTTCCCCCGGTTGAATTGCCCGAGATCGTCAAAAGGAGAAACCTTTCGAAGCGGCGTAATTATCTTGATAACATAGATGAGGCCGGCGGCAAGAGTCTGTGGCTGACACCATTGACGGCGTTTGGAGAAAGCCTGCTTCTCGAGGTGCAGAGGGGTTGCGTCAGATGTTGCAAATATTGCACGATACCAGGGGCTTTCGGAAAACCGCGCTTCAGGAGCATGGATTCTATCCGCAAAGATATCGATTCAATGACGTGGATACAACATACGTCGGGATCGCCCCGGGTCGGACTGGTAAGCCCGGAACTGGGTGATTATCCGGAACTTGACGCTTTGCTTGGCGCGTTGAGGGAACGGGGTTTCCCGGTGTCATTCGCATCCCTGAGGGTGGATAATCTGACCCCGATGATGCTGGATACCCTGGCGGCCGGTGGGAAACATTCGCTCACGATAGCACCCGAGACCGGCTCGGATTCGCTAAGATTCTCGTGCGGAAAACCGTTCGGCAACGCAACAATACTCGAAAAGCTCAAGCTTGCAAGTGAACATGGCCTGAAAAGGGTTAAAATGTATTTTATGGTAGGTCTTCCCGACGAAGACGAAAAAGATATTGTCTCGATCGCCGATCTTGCGGATGAGGCTTCGAGGGCCACGGGTCTCAGGGTCACGGCGTCAGTAAGTGTTTTTGTCCCGAAGCCTGGCAGTGTCTGGCACGATCGCCGGTTCTGCGGTCTGGCTTCGGCAAAGAACAGGATTCTTCTTCTGCGCAAGGCGTTTGCGGGTAAAAAGACGGTAATGGAACTCAAGACGCCAAGCCCGAATGAAGCTCTGGAAGAATATATACTGGCATGGGCCGACTCGGGGTTGATAGATCCCGATACAGAAGCCGGAAAAGTTACTGTTAAAACAATGACCCCACCGGACATCGCCAGAGTGGAAGATCAATTGTCATCCCTGGGCTACGCAACAGGATTCTCTCGAGCGAGGTGATAATGATGGGCATCAGAAGGAGCAGAAAATACAAGGAAAAACGGACCATGTTCGCCTTTGGCCACTTGATGTTGCCGCTCGTGGGCATTCTGGCAATAGGATTGCTGGTTCTCGGCGTTAAACTGCTGTTCATGACTCCCAAAGAAGAGATATCGTATCCGGATGCTCCAGCGGTGGAACAGGACGCCGGCGTTACTGCGCCTGACCCCGAACCTCCTGGCGCGAATAACGTAGACGATCCATCCGGCGGCGACCAACCTGCGGGAAGCGAAGTCCTTGCCGTTCCGGTCCCTGAGGAGGAACCTGTCAACGACCCGATAGCCGGCGCCAGACCTTCCGCACCGGTTGTTGTGAAAATTGAGCAGCAGCCGACAAGCGACCCTGATGTCAAACCGGAGGCGAAACCTGAAACGGCAAAGGCCTCGAACTCAATGTGCGTACAGATAGGCGCCTTCACCGACCGTGAAGCGGCTCAGGAAGTCGCGAAACAGGCCAGGGCCAAGGGGTACGAGGCGTTTCTTGTTCGCGCCGAAGTTGGAGGGAAAGTATATTACAGGGTCAGGATCCCGGCGGGGAACTCCCGCAAGGAAGCCGAGAAAACTGCTTCCAGACTTGCCGCCGATGGCTATCCGACTTTCATAACGAGTATTGACTGACTTTTGTCGGTCGATGATCTTTTAATGTGTGGTGCTGCTTTTCTATGTCAGGTTATGTAGAGGAAATCATTGAAAGGGAAGAGGCTATCGAAAGGGTCTCGGGCCGACTGGGTTTTCCATGGACACTTCGGGCCCGGACAAAGTCGCTGGATGAGGCGGCAGGGTGTAGATTGGCGGATGATCATGTCGCCGGAGAGCAGTACCCTTCGTTCTCGAGAAGCCTGAGGGATGGTTACGCCTTAAGGGCCGGGGATGTAAGGGGCGCCTCCGGGCAGTCGCCCGTTTTTCTAACGCTTGCGGGTGAATCACCCATGGGAGCAATACCCAAAACGGCCCTTTCCTCCGGAGAGGCCGTTTCCATTTTTACCGGAGGAGCGATTCCCGAGGGCGCCAACGCTGTGGTGATGCAGGAACATTCTTCCATGGCCGGTGGACTTGTGGAGATCAGGAAATCTGTTCAGAAGGGCGAGAACGTAATGCTAGCCGGAGAAGAGATAGAAACCGGCAATCTCGTTGCGGCAAAGGGAGAAAGGATAGACTTCCGATCAGCGGGCGTTCTGGCGACCATGGGTATTACCCGGATGTCCGTGATGGCGCCCAGAATAGGTGTATTCAGCACCGGAGACGAGATAGTGCCCTCGACCACAATTGATGTTCCGCCGGGGAAAATACGCGATGTGAACAGCCACACAGTAAGGGCCTTATTGAAAGAATCGGGTTTTGAATCAGTCAATTTGGGGATACTGCCGGATGACGCGGACATGATGGCCAGCTCTGTTCTCGATTCACTGGAAGAACTTGATGTTCTGATGATCACCGGAGGGTCGTCCGTCAGCGTAAGGGACCATACATCGGATATCCTTTCCGCAATAGGACCGGATGGCCTTCTGGTCCGCGGGATCAATATTTCACCAGGCAAACCCACACTTGTCGGAGGTAGCAGGAACCCCGGAAGGCTGGTCATCGGCCTGCCGGGTCACCCGCTTTCGTGTCTGATAGTGATGGTGTCTTTCGTAATGCCCCTTCTGGGTAAACTGCTTTCCGGCAGGCAGACGCATTTCTGTTCCACAGGATGCATGACCGCCGCCAGGGATTTTTTCGGCAGAAGCGGTGTTGAGGAATTTATAGCGGCGCGCTTCGACAGAGACGGGGTCTATCCTCTGTGGGCGAAATCGGGGTATGTGGGGATACTGGGATCAGCTGAATGTCTGGTACGAATACCCCGTGAGCGTGAAACGTTCAGAGCCGGTGAAAGTGCTGAGGTCTGGCTATGGTAAAAGCTGAAAGAACACACGCGGGACTTTCGGAGATACGGGACATAATAGAAGGGTCCTTTGTGTTCCGGGATCCTGTTGAGAATGTGGAGGCGCGTTCGATCTTCGGCAGGGTCCTGGCCGAAGACATAGTCGCCGTAAAAAATCTGCCGCACTATCCTTCTTCGGCGGTTGACGGCTACGGAGTGATCTCAGACCAGACCGCCCATGCCGCCACTTCAACTCCGGTATTGCTACAGCCTGGAGAGTTTGCATGGGTCAATACCGGGAGACGGCTGGATACGAGATTCGACGCGGTGATAATGGTAGAAGACACCACTTTGCTGCCTTCGGGAGAGATAGTGGTTTCAAGAGCTCTGCCCTCGGGAGAAAACGTCAGGCCCGTAGGAGAGGATATTTCCAGAGGTCAGATACTGTGCAGGAAAAACGAAAGAGTTACGCCATATATGCACTCGCTGCTGATAGCGGCGGGGCCTCGCACGGTACCCGTCCGGCCACACCTGAAGTGTGTATATATTCCCACGGGTGACGAGATCGTGGACCCCGGGGAATGGCTGGAGGAAATTCATCCCCTTGAGGACAGAATGCCGGAAACCAATTCGGCCATGCTTTCCGGGGTATTTGGTCAATGGAACAGACAACTGGACATTGTGCCTGTAGTGGCAGATGACCCCGAGGCGCTGGAAGCGGCTGTTGAAAAGGCGTCCGGATCGTACGACATTATCCTGGTGGGCGCCGGAACGGCCAAAGGCGAGAGGGACTTCACAGCAGATGTCCTGTCGCGCCGGGGCAGGGTGCTCTGCCACTGGTTCAGGGTAAAACCCGGGAGGCCGGCCATGATCGCCGAATTCGAAGGCAAGCCGGTAGTAGCCATGCCCGGGTTTCCCATGTCGTCTCTTGTTACGGCATGGAATATAGTACACCCGCTTCTTGAGTTCCTTGATACGGGTTCTGCTGATCCGGATTGGGAAAAGGCTCTTGCCTCTATCAATCACGAAAATACTTTCGCCCTGTTCCATCACTCGTCTCCGCAGGGCGTGTCGGAATGGCTGAGAGTCAAGTGCGCAGCCATAGGGAACAGGAAACATTCATGGATAATGCCATCCGGATCCAGCGGAATGCTGTCAATTGCGGAATCAGATGGTTTTGCCCTGTTGTCCGAAGAGCGACTGGAACTGCCGAAAGGTGGGCCGCTCGATGTCTGGATGGTGCGAAATGTCGACTGGGAAAAGAGGTTCCTTTACCAGGGCTCTAACGACCCAGCCATTGAACGTATAGTGTCGTGTGTACGAGCAAGGGGAGCCGATATGGCCATCAGGTCGGTAGGAAGCATGGGGGGGCTGGCTGCTCTTGCCAGAGGAGAAGGCCACATGGCGGCGTGCCATCTGCTCGACCCCGATTCCGGGACCTATAATGACTCCTATATAGAGAGATTTTCCGGCGGGCGGGAATGGAAGAGAAAACTGCTCTATTTCCGGGAACAGGGGATCCTCACCGCCCCGGGCAACCCGGGCGATATCAATTCTGTGCGGGATATTTCTCTCAATGGATACAAAATAGTAAACAGACAGCCCGGCGCCGGGACCCGCGTGCTTCTTGACCACCTCCTTGACGTGGAAGGAATAGAATCTCGGGAAATTGCCGGATACGAGGAGCAGGCGCTGACCCATCTGGACGCGGCCGCCAGAGTGGCCGCCGGTACGGCTGACGCGGCGATAGGCATCAGGGCCGCAGCAGAGGCCTTTGCACTTTCCTTTACGCCGTTGGTAAAGGAGCCGTTCGAAATAGTATATCCTGCTGAATTCGAGTACCATCCCGGCATCAGGGCCTTTATGGAATCTGTCGAGGACCAGGGGTGGCGAGGTGTTGTCGAAGATCTTGGAGGCTATTCATGGAAGTACTGAAGGACCGTTTTAACCGGACACTTGACTATGTAAGGATCTCGATAACGGACAGATGCAATTTCCGATGCAGATATTGCATGCCGGAAGAAGGTATTTCCTTTATCCCGCATTCCCGGATCATGTCATATGAAAATATAACGTTTCTGGCCGCCGTCCTTGAGAGGATGGGGGTAAGGAAATTGCGTTTTACGGGAGGAGAGCCCTTCCTCCGAAAGGGTTTTCCGGGTTTTATAGAATCCATCCGGAAGGAACTTCCGGGTCTGAAGATAGCTGTGACAACGAACGGGTCGCTACTTGAACAAAGTGTCGATTTTCTGAAAAACGCAGGGGTGTCGGGAGTCAATGTCAGTCTGGATACAATAGACCCGGACGACTTTCGTGATATAACGAGAGTGGGTGAACTGAAGCCGGTTATCCGGGGTATAGAAAAAGCATGCGCCTCGAGGTTGCCGGTCAAGATCAACACAGTCCTGATCCGGGGGTTCAACGATCACTCCATTCAGGCCCTTCTGGATTTTGCCCAAAGCTGTGGAGCTGTTCTCAGGTTGATCGAATTCATGCCGCTGGACAAATCGGTCTGGAGTGAAAACAGGTTTATTTCGGCCGACGCTATAGTGGGGATGCTCCCGGAACCGGATGCATGGGAAACCCTGGATACGTCATCCGATCACAGTTCAGGCCCGGCAAAGTATTACAGAAACCGGTCGACAGGACAGAAACTGGGTATTATAGCCCCCGTAACGCACCATTTCTGCGAGACATGCAACAGACTAAGGATAACCGCCACGGGTGAAGTAAGAGCATGTCTTTTCAGCGACAGCGGTGTTGATCTGTTTCAGGCTCTTAAAGACAAGGACGAGCCGCGACTCCGGGCGATGCTTGCCAGCGCCGCTGAAAGCAAACCCGAGTGCTGGATGCAGCTTGCTTCCTCCATACGCCCCATGTCAAGGATAGGAGGCTGAACCGTGAGTGATTTTACGCACCTGAACGGAGAAGGAAGCCCTGTTATGGTCGATGTGGGTTCAAAAAATACGACTATACGACGAGCTGAAGCCAGGGGCGAAGTGCGGCTGGGTATCGAAGTAACACAAATGATCCAGGAGCGTAGAAACAGAAAGGGAGATGTTCTGCATATTGCCGAACTGGCGGGTATCATGGCGTGCAAGCAGACCCCTGCGCTGATACCCCTTTGTCACACCGTAAGGCTGGACAGCGCAGCAGTTGCCTGCGAACTGGACGCAGCCGAGCAATGTATAAAAATATCGTCCGTAGTCACCGCCCGGGACGTTACAGGTGTTGAAATGGAAGCTCTTACAGGTGTTTCGGTGGCCGCCCTGACGGTATACGATATGTGCAAGGCCATTGATAAATCCATGAAAATAGAAAATATACGACTGGTCGCCAAGAGCGGCGGAGCCTCCGGCGTTTTCACTTCGGAGGATTCCTGATGCCCGGGGGACGGATAATAGCAATGGGTTTTGAGGGGGAAAACGATATATCTGCGGCGTTGCTGGAGAAAAACGCCTCGGGAGAAACCCTCGTAAACAGTGAAAGGTGCGATATCGCTTTCTACACCCCGGGGAAACGGCCTGTGGGCGCTGTAGTCTCCCCGAAACACTTCCATATCTGTCTGGGTGATGTTCACGGAGAGACAGGACCGGGTTTCTTCGTATCCACCGGAGACGGGGGGGCGCTTCTTAAAACAGATTCTGCTGAAGGGCAGCCGTACGGGCTGGAACTTGTTTCCGAGGGTCTGATCGCCGTTTCCGACACAGCGGAATTCCTTTTTCCCATACGGACCGGCGTACTTACGGTCAGCGACAAGGGAAGCAGGGGGGAAAGAAAAGATCTTTCGGGCCCTGCTCTCGAGGAAAGCGTCATTTCCATAGGCGCCGAGATCTGTTACAGGGATATGGTCCCGGATGACCAGGAAATGATCCGGGCCGCTATACTTGGGTGGGTTGGCGAAAACGGGCTGGATCTGATACTTGTTACCGGTGGTACGGGGCTTTCTGAAAGAGACGTAACGCCCGAAGCCCTGCGCGGTCTGGGCGGAAGGGAAGCATCTGGTTTCGGGGAGTACATCAGGAGCGCAACTTGGCACTTCAACCCCAGGGCCATTCTTTCGCGCTCGACGGCGGTGGTGTTTGAGCGATGTCTTGTTCTTGCTCTTCCCGGCAGCCCCCGCGGGGCCGTCGAGTGTCTTGAAGCGGTCAAACCTGTTCTGCGGCATGCGATAGAGATAGCATCCGGAAGGGGAGGGGAGTGCGGCCACGCACACTCACACTGATGAAAGCCGGGTAACGGTATGACAGAATTCACACCTAAAGTTACAAGGTGCGTCGTGATCACCGGAATGTCGGGAGGCGGTAAAACTACCGCGCTTCACATGCTTGAGGATCACGGGATGTACGCCATAGACAATATTCCGCCGGCGCTTCTTCCGCAGTTGCTTTCGGTGCTGGGCTCACATCCGGAAGCCAGACAGAACGGCGTCGCGGCAGTAGTGGACGTGAGAGGCGACCGCCTTTTCAGGGATCTTGTTGACGTTGTAGGCATCCTTAAAAACAAGGGGATCGATCTGAAGGTCCTTTTTCTGGATGCTTCCGACAGCGTGTTGTTACAGAGATTCGAGGAAACCAGAAGAAGACACCCCCTTTCCTGCGAAACATCCATTCTCGACGCCATTCATCTGGAACGTGCGGAACTGTCTCCGGTGCTGGAGATGGCCGACGCCGTTCTGGACAGCACGAAGATGGACCTTGCGCAGCTACGCAAGGATCTTCTGGGAACCCTTGATACAAGCGAAGGTCCTGTTTCGGTACTCCTTACCTCTTTTGGTTTCAAGCATGGACTTCCCCCGGACAGCGATTATGTCCTGGATGTACGGTTCCTTTCAAACCCTTTCTACGATGTGTCTCTGAGACGGCTCAGCGGTCTGGATAAAAAGGTGCAGGATTTCATCAGGGGAACAGGCGATTCGGAGCCCTTTATACGCCTGGCGGGGGAACTTTTCCGTCATGTTCTTCCGTTGTATCGTAATACCGGAAAGAACAGGATGCATATCGCCGTAGGCTGCACGGGGGGGCGGCACAGATCTGTAGCTGTTGCGGAGTGGCTGGCGCGTGAGCTTGATCACCCCGATCTGCGTGTGCGCCACAGGGACATAGACAAGGAGCAGGTGGTTTAGCGTGAACTGGTGGTCAGTATTCACCCTGGGCCTGCTTTGCGGAGGCATTATAGCTTTTCTTACCGCCAGGCTCTTGCAGGAAGAGGAGCACGACGAAGCTGTCGAAGAGATTTCACGTCGTAATGGCGACTCTGTAATGGCAAGGGCTGTTCGGCATCGTCTCACCCAGGGACCGGCAATAGTGGTGATAGGGGGAGGCACCGGACTTTCTACCCTGCTTTCGGGTCTTAAGTCATATACAAGGAACCTTTCCGCGGTGGTAACCGTTACGGACGAGGGAGGAAGTTCCGGAAGACTCAGGAACGAGTGGGGTGTCCTGCCCCCGGGAGACATACGTAACTGCATGGTGGCCCTTGCGGAAAACGACAGTTCATTGAATCGGTTGTTGAATTTCCGTTTCGACAGGGGGGACCTGGCGGGACACAGCCTCGGGAACCTGATGCTGCTTGCGGCAACCGAGCTTACGGGCGATTTCCGGCTGGCGGTCGAGGAACTCAATAACCTGCTGGCCATAAGGGGCCGTGTACTTCCTGTTACTACGGAAGCTGTTACGATCAAGGGACGGACACTTGACGGCAGAGATGTCTCCGGAGAGCTTGCCATTACGGAAAACGGCGGCAGGCTCGAAAGTATCTGGATCGACCCGGAGGATGCGGAGCCGGTAGGTGAAGTGCTATCAGCCATAGAATCGGCTGATCTGCTGGTACTGGGACCGGGGAGTCTGTTTACCAGTATCTTGCCAAACGTGCTTCTGCGCCGCGTGGCCGTCGCCGTTACACAGGCCAACGCCCCTATCGTCTACATAGCCAATCTTATGACCCAGCCCGGGGAAACCGACGGCATGACCATATCGGACCACGTACACTGGATACGGTCGGCCCTGGGTGTTTATCCGGATTATATCCTTGCCAACAACGGCTCTATCCCTGAACATGTCACGGACCTTTACGCGGAAAGCGGAGCGCACCCGCTGTTTTTCACCAGTGAAGAGAAGCAGGCTCTCAGCGCCAGGAACGCCGAACTCATCGAACGTGATTTCGTATCAGTCACCGAACCCGGAACTGTACGACATGATAACAGGAAGCTTGCGGAAACGCTTGTCAGAATAGCACGCGAGGAAATAGAGTCCGGTTCATGGAAAAACTGAAAACCTGCCTACGGGATGAGTGGCTTTCACTGAAAACAGGTGACCGCGCTTCGGCCGATCACGAGATTACAGGTATTGTGGCCGGACTCGCTGTTCAATGCGAAAATGGTTCATGCAGGTGCACCGGCAACCGACTGTTTGTTTTCCGAAGGCTTAAAAAGCTCTGGTCTTTAAGCCGGTGGATGGGAAAAATGGATTTCGGAAAACTGCTTTCCGTGCCAAGGGCGTTCAAGGGGAGCGTAGGATTTAAGATAACAGAGAATATATATGATGAGATGCTCTCTGTTGTCTCGGAGAATAACGAAAAGGAACGATTACGTTGGGAATGGGTCCGGGGCCTTTTCGGCGCATGCGGCTCATTGTATCTTCCGAAAACGGGGTATTTTCTGGTCTTCAGGTTCCCGGGAACTGGGACTAACCCTGTTTCCAGTGAAATGGAAACGCTGTTCAGATCGGAGAAACTGAGGTTTCATGTGAGAGAGAGAAACGGGTCGACCGAAATACTACTGAGAGACCAGCAGCATATATCTTCGGTCCTTTCACACATGCGGCTATTCAGATCATCCCTTATACTGGAGGAAAAGGCCCTTCTCAGATCTCTGCGCGACAGGGCCAACAAGATCGTCAATTGCGACGGCGCAAATATCCGCAAGAGCCTGGAAGCAGCATCAAGGCAGGTATCCCTGGGAAAGTTTCTTATGGAACGGGGTTATCTCGACCAGATCCCGGCAAAGCTCCGAGAGGTGATCGATGTCAGGCTCAAGAACCCCAGCGTTACCCTCAGGGAACTGGGACAGATGCTTTCCCATCCCGTGAGTAAAAGTACGATCGAATACAGATGGAGGAAGATAGAAGCCTATGGCCGGCAACTAGCGCCGGAAGATTATGAAGGGGGATGATTGTCATGTACCTGGGAAAGGCTGATGTGAACAGCTACGAAAAAGGCGCAGGCCGGGAATTCCTCGTAACGAACGGACTCGGCGACTACGGTTTTTCCACCGTTATCGGCGCCAACACCAGAAGGGAACACGGCCTTCTTGTCGTAAGAAAGAGTGAGAAAGCGGCGCAACCTTTCGTTCTGATCAGCAAAGTCGAAGAAACCGTATCCACCAGAGGGAAAAAATACCAGCTTTCCACCAACCGTTATAAAGATGTAACCTACCCGGACGGCTATCGCTACGTCCAGGAATACGAAGCGGACCCGCTCCCTGCAACCCTTTTCGTTATACACAGCACATTGCTCCGGAAAACCGTTTTCATGCCTCGGAACTCACGCAAAACGATACTGAAATACGAACTGCTTGCAAGTCCTGAGAGCGTGAATATTGATATTCGTCCACTGGCGGCTCACCGACCCGCCAACGAGATCCGGACACGAAGAGAAGAGGCGTTTTTCCAGTCGGAAATCTCCCCGGCTTCGCTCTCTATCAATGGAGGCGGGCGACAGAGCTATATCTATTCGACCAGAGGAGAATGGTGTTCCAAGCCGCTATGGTTCGAGAACATGCAGTATGATCTCGACGAGTGCGACCCGGGCGGACTGGATCATCTATGGTCACCTGGAACCCTTTCCTTCACTATGGAAGAGGGGGATGCCGTTTACGTCGTGCTCAGCGCGGAAACGACGGTTCCAGACCAGCACAAACTCGAGCATACCGAAAACGAAACGATACAGTGGATAACAAAAGCCACGGAAGAATCGGATGTAGCCAGGAAAACGCCCTTTGTAAGGGATCTTATTCTTTCCGCTATCCACTGCCTCTGCGAGCCTGAAGAAGGCAGTCCGGTTGTTTTTTCGGGTTATCCCTCGGTAAGGCAGACTGCAAGAGAAACATTCCTTTCTCTTCCGGGTCTGGCCCTTTCTACAGGCAGGGAAACAATGGCGGAAGCCGTGCTTTCCGACTGGCTTTCCATGGCGTCTGCTAACGATTACGTCATGCCAGGCGAAAAAGAGCATGACACGGGCAAGCCGGTCTTCAATGCGGCTGACTCAGGCCTGTGGTTCTTTTACGCTCTTGAGCATTTTTGCAGACACGTTGGATCTACGGCGTTTGTTTCGGACAACTGGAAAGACCTGAAACAGCTTCTGGAAAGGCTCCACAACGGGATACCGGCGCTTGGCCTTTCTCTGGATCAGGACGGCCTCCTTTCGCTGGATGAACAGACGCCTCCACTGCACTGGATGGATGGAGTAGTGGATTCCAGGCCGGTAGTCCTTCGTAAGGGCAAACTGGTTGAAATCAATGCGCTATGGTACTTCAGCCTGAGGACCATGGAACAATACGCAGAGCTTATCTCCGACGACAATGCCGCCGCTACATTCGGGCAGTGGGCGTCTCTTGCAGGAGAATCATTCCCTGAATGTTTCTGGTCGGGGAGAGGGTTCCTGTATGACTGGGTCGACGGCGAGGAAAAGGATGAGTCCGTTCGCTGCAACCAGTTGCTGGCGGTTTCCCTCCCGGTGTCTCCGCTTGATCCCGAGAGAGGTCGATCGATCGTCGAAACATGCTGGAACGAACTCTACACAACCTACGGGATCCGCTCACTCGACCCCCATGACGACAAATACAAGGGCAGATGCGAGGGGAGAAGAGACCAGAAAGAAAAGGCCCGTTTCAGGGGAATGGCGTGGCCCTGGATGCTTGGACAGTTTGTTACGGCATTTTTGAAATACAACCCTGAACGCAGCGATATCGCCTTGTGCTTTCTGAGACCGTTCCGGGCGCACATCCGAAAGGGCTGTCTCGGGGTAGCGCAAACCTTCGATGGAAGCATGCCCTATCTTCCACACGGAGACGCGCTGTTCGCGCCGAGCGTGGGAGAATTGCTGAGGGTTTTTTCACAGGATCTCTGATCTGTTACTGAACGTGGCAACAAATACCATTACCTAAATAAAGGAGTGGGTAAAGAGCCATGGAAAAAGCGCGGGTAGCCGTTAACGGATTCGGCAGGATAGGCAGGCTTGTTTTAAGGACGCTCTACGAGTATGACCGGAAGGGTCTGATCGATATTGTGGCAACGAACAGCCGCACGACACCTGAACAGAGAGCCTATCTCTTCAAATACGACTCGGTCCATCGACGATTCTCCGGTGACGTTTCGGTAAACGGAGATAATCTCGTAGTGAACGGAAAAAATATCAAGGTCCTGGCTGTCTCCGATCCCGAAGACCTACCCTGGAAGGAAATGGGCGTGGATATCGTTATCGAGTCGTCCGGAAAATATACCAATGCAAAAGAGGCGGTCGAGCATATAGAAGCCGGCGCCAGCAAGGTTGTAATATCGGCTCCAGGCAAGGGCGAGGACGCCACCATAGTGATGGGGGTCAATGAGGATATATACGATCCAAAAGAACACAACATCATTTCGAACGCTTCGTGCACGACAAATTGCCTGGCGCCGGTCGTCAAGGTCATTAACGACAGTTTTGGTCTTAAACGCGGTCTGATGACCACGATACACTCTTATACCAACGACCAGAAAACACTTGACGCTTCGCACAAGAAACTTCACAGGGGGCGCGCCGCGGCTCTTTCGATCATTCCAACGACAACCGGAGCCGCAAAGGCGATAGGAGTCGTTATCCCCGAAATCGAGGGAAAACTCAACGGAATGGCAATGAGGGTTCCTACCCCGGATGTCTCAGCTGTGGATCTCGTTGTCGAGTGCGAAAAAGAAGTTACGGCCGAAAAGGTCAATATGGCGATCAAACTTGCCTCGGAAACAAACCTTCAGGGTATCCTCGGATATGAAGAAGACGATCTCGTATCCATGGATTTTGTAGGAGACAGCAGATCATCTATCTTCGCAGCTCCACATACCATGGTAGTGGACGGCCTCTTGAAGGTCCTGGCCTGGTATGACAACGAATGGGGGTACGCCTGCCGGGTGCTGGACCTGGTCAATTTCATTACTGAAAAGGGATTCTAGGCGAATGAAGCTGAAACTGATGACCGATCAGCAGTTTTCAGACAAAAAAGTCCTGCTTCGCGCTGATTTCAATGTTCCAATGGCTGATGGAGTAATTACTGACGAAACGAGGATCCGCGCTCATCTCGATACAATAGACATCCTTCTTGAAAGCGGGGCGCGCACAGTCATCGTTTCGCATCTGGGAAGGCCAAAAGGCAGGGTGAACGAGAAATTCTCGCTCAAACCTGTAGCTGGACGGCTTTCGGAGCTCCTCGGCAGGGAAGTTGTCTTCCTGGCGCAGAACACCGGTGAGGAAATCGTTCAGGCCGTGGAGGCCATGAACCCGGGTGATGTCGCCCTGATGGAAAATATACGGTTTCATCCCGAAGAAGAAGCCGACGATATCGATTTCGCCAGAAACCTGGCCGCACCTTTCGATATCTTTGTAATGGACGCCTTCAGCGCGGCCCACAGGTCCCATGCGTCGACGGCAGGCGTGGCGAAATGGCTGCCATGTTGCGCGGGTAAACTGATGGAGAGGGAGATATCTTTTCTTTCAGAAGTCAGGGATCACCCCCGAACTCCTTTCGCCATGCTTTTGGGCGGCGCAAAAGTATCGGACAAGATAGGCGTAATTGAACACATGCTCGACAGGGCTTCTGTCGTAATGATCGGAGGCGCCATGGCGTTCCCGTTCCTTTCGGCGCGAGGAATAGACGTGCGTGATTCCTTCTGCGAAAAGGAAAGTATCGAATTTGCGAAAACAACAATGGAGAAGGCAGATCTGAGAGGCGTGGATATTCTTTTGCCGACAGACATCGTAGCAGCACCGGACCCAGGGGAAAAAACGGATATCAGGCGGGTATCCGTAACGGAAATACCGGAAGGGTTCATGGGCCTGGATATTGGACCAGAAACGATAGAACTGTTTGCCGGCGCCCTTGAGGGGTCTAAAACCATACTCTGGAACGGACCGATGGGGATGTTCGAAAACGGATTATTCTCAAGAGGCACACTTGAAGCCGGAATGGCAGTAGTTGCGGCCACAGCCAAAGGAGCCGTTTCGGTCCTGGGTGGGGGAGATACAGCCGCTTCGGCCAATATCCTGGGTTTTGCGGATGGAGTAACCCATATTTCCACGGGTGGGGGAGCCAGTCTTGAATTTTTCGAAGGCAAAACACTACCGGGAATAGCTCCCCTGGTCGAGGATTGAGAAGCCGGAAGGGAGATATCATGAACTGTAAAGCTCCGTTGCTGGCGGGAAACTGGAAAATGAATCATGGCCCCGCAGAGACGCACCAGTTTTTTGAAGAATTCACCGTAAAGCTGAAAGAAACCATTGCGGTGAAAAAGGCCATTCTGGCAGGTAACATGGACGTGTTGTTTTTTCCTCCGTCCTGCAGCCTTGACGCGGCATGCGCTGAATCAAAGAATGAGGGATACTTTGAGATCGGGGCCCAGAATGTTCACTGGGAGAAAAATGGCGCTTATACAGGCGAGATATCGACTCTTATGGCAGTGGAAACAGGCTGTCGCTGGGTTCTTGTCGGACACAGTGAGCGCAGGACGCTGTTCGGAGAAACAGCCGCGGAAACGGGGAAAAAAGTTGAATCCAGCATTGACGCGGGGCTCAACACAATGCTTTGCGTGGGCGAAACCGAACAACAGAGGGAAGGGAAACTTACGGAATCCGTCATCTGTGATCAGATCACGGGCGCCTTGTCCGGCCTGGACCGGGAAATACTGAAAGCAAGAGACGACATTGAACTAGCGATAGCATATGAACCTGTATGGGCCATTGGTACGGGTAAATCACCTTCCAGCGAGGATATCAGCTCTACAGTAGCTATCATCCGGAAGCATCTTAAGGATGAGTTCCCGTTTCTTTTCGGCGGCAAAGACGTAAGGATACTATACGGAGGAAGCGTAAAACCGGATAACGCTTCGGGGATAATCGTAAATGGCAAAGTGGACGGACTTCTTGTCGGCGGTGCTTCGCTCAAGGCCGACATATTCGTCCAGATACTTTCCGGGTGCGTTTCTGTACCAGTTTCCAATGCAACATAAGATATATTATAGGACACCTCTTTGATGAAAAAGCGCCGGGCCCAGTCATCAGGATCCGGCGTTTTTTCTAATCAGTGTCCAGGCGTGTTGCAGTTTACTCTTCTTCAGAGAACTCCTTGCGCGGAGCGTCTCCCCATATGCTTTCAAGCCTGTAGAATTCTCTACCGCTTTTGCTGAAAATATGTATCACTACAGGGCCGGCGTCGATGAGTATCCATCTTTTACTGCCTTGCCCTTCGGTTTTATAGTCAACGCCTTCTTCATCGAGTACCTTTGTCACGTTTTCCTCGAGTGTCTTCATGTGCACATCTGAATTGCCGGTAGCCAGCACAAAGCTGTCGGCTACTGTAAGATTGGCGGAAACATCCATCATCAAAACGGACTCCGCGTGCTTGGACAGGAGCACCTCGATCACGCGTTCATTTTCGATCGTCTGTACCTGGCCTTCTGGACTCATCAAATTCCCCCCGAGAATCAATTTAACGCGAATTATCGCCGCCAAGGGTTCGCAGTACGTTGAAATAATCATGCCCTATGATTATTGTAACATTCTTTCCATCGGTGATCTGGCGAACCCTTGATTCAGGAAGACCGCAAAGCCTTGCAAGAGCCAACGCTTCAGGTTCGTTCGTCTTGCCCTGGTCGGCGGGATACTCGACTATGCTGGAACGGTAATCGAAATGGCCGGCGTTACCAACATTTGCAACGTCTATCCCTATAGTTTGAAGCAGTGTTGATACTTCGGTCCCCAGCCCCCCTTTTCCGCATCCGTTCAGGATACGGACAGGGTGCGTGATCTGCCTGGCCAGTTCCGCTACGTTCTGCAGGTTCTGTTCGTTTGCCCCGTTGTCGGAACTGTTGCCGGTATCGGGAACAGCAGTCAATATCCTGGATGTGGCGCTAAGGTCACCCACCCAGTAGCTGATTCCGGATATGTAGGCGGCCCTTCCGGGCAACGTGGCGAAAATGGTGCTGTCTGGCGGAATGTCCTTGAAATAGGCCGCCAGTTGAAGGGCCTGCGTCGTCGATAGATTGGTCTTTATCATTTGCAGCGCTTTCCTGATCAACTGAGGCGTTCGCGACCACATAGCGGGCTCCTTGATCTTTGTGAAAACGGCCTTCAGGAACGCTTGCTGGCGCTCTACCCTGCCGATGTCGCCAAGGGCGTCATGTCTGAAACGCACATAACCGAGAGCTGTTTTTCCATCCATGTGCTGTGTTCCGCTGGGTATATCGATATGGAGGTTTCCGGCTCTGTCGTTATATCTCAGGGCTTTCGGCACGTACATATCGACTCCGCCGATCAGGTCGACCAGTTCAGGAAAATTCTCGTAGTTAACTATGACGTAATATTGTACGGGGACACCCAGGTAGTTGATCACCGTTTTCTGAAGGAGTTCGATCCCTCCGTAGGCGAACGCATGATTGAGTTTCTGCCACCCGTGGTCCGGTATCTGGACCCTTGTGTCCCTGGGCAGCGAGAGCAGACGAATCACGCGATCATCGATATCGACTGACACGAAAGCTATCGTATCGGAGCGATTCGCCTCTTCACCGGGCACCTTGTCGACCCCAACGATCAAAAAGTTTATGGCCCCCGTTGCTTCGTCGTAGGCAACGTTTTCCCTTATAGTGTCAGGCTCCGGGTTCAGAAGGGAATAAAAACGCATACCGACGCCCACCGTCAGAGAAAGAACCGCCAGCAGGACGACAAGCAGAATCTGTTTTCGCTTAAGCATGACTCACCATCCGTTCCGATAGTAAAGGTTGCTTTTGTAGATATAGTGTTCTACGGGCCAGGGGACCAGATAACGTATACTTTTACCCTCTCTGACCCTGTTTCTGATCGCTGTGCTCGATATGGCGAGCAGCGGTATTTCCAGAGGTATCAGTGACTGTTTGATCTCGTCCGGCAGATGGTCCAGTATCTGGGGATTGTATCCCGGGCGACTGACCGCAACGATCTTTCCAAGATCGGCTATGGCTTCCGGCTCTTTCCATGAGGCAATGTTGAGAACGGCGTCCAGCCCGGTAATAAAATGAAAACAGACGCCGTTGGGAGAGAACCAGTGTCTCATTTCCCTGAGCGTGTCCACAGTATGACTTGGAGCCTTTCTGTCGATCTCTATCCTCGAAAGTCTGAAATGGGGGTTATCAAGCGTTGCCAGCATCGTCATGTTATAGCGGTGTTCTACCTGGGAAACGGGAAGATCCTCCTTGTGAAAGGAGTCACCTGTAGGAACGAATATGACCTCGGAAAGACCCAGTGAAAAATAGGCCTCTTCCGCGGCTACAAGATGCCCGTAATGAACAGGATCGAAGGTGCCGCCCATAATACCGATCTTTCTCTTCCCCAGACCTTCCGAAGACTGCATGGGCATATACTGTCTACTCTCCTCTTTGGGCCTCTGTTTCGAAGCCTTCTTCATCCGGGATAAAATCGAATTCCATGTCTCCTATAAATACTGTATCCCCGGGTTTTGCCCCGTTTTCAACAAGAAGCTGATCCACCCTGTAATGCTTGAGCAAATGCGCAAAACGACTGAGGGCCTCTTCCTGATCGAATTGATATTTTTTTACGACGTTTTCCAGGCCGGCGTGAACGATCCTGTATCCATTGTCCATCTTTCGGATCTCAACGGGCCTGTTGCGCACATGAACAGCCTCATCATCCTCGGGAATAATAAACGTACGTCCGGCTCTGACCTCTTTTGGAGCGGTTTTAAAGGTCTCTGCAATATATTCTACAAGCATCTGAACGCCGCGTCCTGTTTTTGCACTTGTAACGAAAACCGGCACATTTCTTGTAGTGAAGCGTTTTGACAACTCATCCAGTCGCTTCTGGCCGGATTCATCAAGAAGATCCACCTTGTTGAGTATCGCTACGGAGGGCAGATCCAGCAAGTCGGGCTTATAGGCTTTAAATTCGTCACGGAGCGTTTCCCATTGCCTGAGCACTCCCTCGGCCTCCTCCAGCGAGGGGTCGGAATCGAGAACATAGGCAAGGATCCTTGTTCTTTCGATATGCCGAAGGAAAGTGTGACCAAGCCCCCTGTTCCTGTGAGCGCCCTCTATAAGACCGGGCAGATCGGCGATCACTATTCGTTCGGTTTCGCTTTCAAGAATGCCCAGATTGGGAGAAAGTGTCGTGAAGGGATAGGAGCCTGTCTGCGGGTCCGCGCTTGACATGGCTCCAAGCAGTGTGGATTTGCCGGCATTCGGAAACCCCACAAGCCCGACATCGGCAATAAGCTTAAGCTCCAGCCTGACGATTCGGCTTTCTCCTTCCACTCCCTTTTCCGAGAAGCGAGGAGCTCTTCGACCAGAGGTCTTGAACCGAGCGTTGCCCCGGCCTCCCCTGCCGCCGGCTGCAGCAAGCAACCTGTCTCCCGGGACTGAGAGGTCCGCAAGCAGTTTACCGGTTTTCACTTCGTAAACCAGTGTTCCGCAGGGAGTCGGGATAAACAGATCATCGCCGTTTTTACCGAAACGGTTTTTTCCCTGGCCGTTTGTCCCGTTTTCGGCCAGAAATCGCCTGCGATACTGAAAATCAGCAAGTGTCTGCAACCGGGGGGTAGCTTCAAGGAAGATGTCTCCTCCCTTGCCGCCGTCTCCTCCGTCAGGACCTCCCCTTGGTACGAACTTTTCTCTCCTGAAACTGAGACATCCATTGCCGCCCTTTCCCGCCGAAACGGTAATGGTGGCCAGATCAACGAACTTCAAACAGAAAACGCCCCCTAAGGAATCAAAAACAGGGCCCAAGATAAACTCAGGCCCTGAACAAATACCACTTACACCCGACCCGTCAGGATCAGGCGCTCAATGTTTCGATAGCAACGAATTTCCTGCCTGCTTTTTCCTGAAAACGGACTTTACCGTCCGTCAGGGCGAACAATGTGTCGTCCTTGCCCTTCCCGACGTTGACGCCCGGGTGATATTTTGTGCCTCTCTGCCTGATAATGATACTTCCCGCTGTCACACTCTGACCATCGGACCGCTTGACGCCAAGTCTCTTTGAAATACTGTCACGGCCGTTCGCACTGCTACCCTGTCCCTTTTTGTGGGCGAATAACTGCAGATTAAAGAAGGTCACTTGCATCCACCTCCGAAATATGTACGTTCTCCGGATATGTTCCGGCTATTGACTTCATGGCCAGAACAACGGAATGAACGAGAATTTGTCCTCCTGCCCTGTATGCGGAATCGGACGGATCCCATCGGCAGGCCATATACCCACTGACATCGTTTCTTTGAGTTGTAAAAGAGCCAACGCCGGCTACCTGGTCAAGGCCTATATCCAGCGTCTGCATAAGTGTCGAAAGGGCTGCACATACTATATCGGAGCCCTCTTCTGCGTACCCTGAATGTCCGGAAACCTCGATACCTGAAACAATGGTTCCCTTGCGGTTTATCGTGATCTCCGTCATCCATCGCCAGGGCGTCTACGCCTTGAATGCTATGTCGTTGATGAGAATATCCGTAAACGACTGCCGATGTCCCGTAAGTTTACGGGATTGTTTGGACTTGTTCTTGTATTTGAAGACAAGTATCTTTTTATCCCGTCCCTGTTCCAGAACCTCTCCCGTAACGCTCGCACCTGAAAGGTATGGTTTTCCTACGGAAACCCTGTCGTCCGCGGTAACCATAAGGACTCTGTCGAACTTCACTGTGTCACCGGGCTCCGCGTCGATCTTTTCGATCCTCAGTCTGTCGCCGGCTGCGACCCTGTACTGCTTGCCGCCTGTTTCCATTACTGCATACATTCATTTTCCTCCTTCCGCCGGGATCCGGGCGGCTTAAAAGCGCTTGAAACCCGTCCCGTGCGTATGGATGCGCCTGTGGACATACAATAAAATGCGGGTCATCCGCACACCCGAAGACGAATTATACCATAAAACGGCGTTGTAAAAGCCTCCGGGTCGATGACTTGAAGACTTCAGGACTACGGTCAACGAACTTCCGAAGCCGATACCCCTGAGGCGTTCGCAAGGAGCGATCTTGCGTGTTCGATAGCTTCGGGCGCGTATTTGTCACCCGCCAGCATGCGAGCGATTTCGAAAACCCTTTCGGTTCCTTCCACTTCGGACACTTTTGTAAGTTCGCCATCCCTCTCAACCTGAAAATGCTGGTCCGCAAGCGAAGCGATGGAAGCCTCGTGAGTAACGAGTATAACCTGACATCTTCTGGAAAGGACCCGTAACGTTTCACCCGCGAGAACCGCCGCCCGGCCGCCAAGCCCCGCCTCTACTTCATCGAAAACCAGAACCGCCGGCAACATCTGGTCCGAAGCGGAGACCTGTATCGACAGAAGTATACGACTGAGTTCGCCTCCGGAAGCCACCTTGGAAACCGGGCCCCGGATCTGGTCTTTTGACGACAGGTGAAAGGAAACGTCATCGGCTCCATGATGCCGCACCTTGGGCAGGGGATCCATCGAGACACAGAACATGACATCTTTCATGGCCATGCGCGACATGGCGGTGTTTATCTTTGTTTCAAAGTCGGCGGCGGCTTCGGTTCGCCGGGAACGAAGCGTTTTGGCGAGTTCGGTCACTTCCCTGCGGAGTCTTGAAGATTCCGATTGAAGTTTCTGAAGATATTCCCTGCTTTCCTGGAGCCATTTCAGATCATCTCGCGCCCGGGAGGCAAAATCAAGGAGATCCTCTGCGGTGTCGACCTTGACGCGTCTTTTCATTTTCCGGACAGATCCCAGTTTTGTCTCAAGAGCGTCCCTTGCGGCTTCTTTTGCTTCAAGGTCATCCTGATCGAAAATATACGAAGTACGCTCGGTTATCTTCTGGATACCCTGAAGAACGGAATCGCAAAGTTCATCTATCTCCTTGCGATCCTGCTGCGGCGTCATCTGGGAAAGGTCGCGGAAAACTGTTTCAAGTTCCCCGATGAGCCCCTCTTCCGCAGCTCCTCCGTCAAGGCGGTCAACGAGCGAGCGGACTTTGCGCGCCGATTGTAACTGCACGGTCATGCCGGAAAGTTCCTTTTCCCATTGTTCTTCACATCCCGGATAGATCGAAAGAGACAGAGCTTTACGTACTATATCCTCGGTATCGCCGTAGAGCGACTCGATTTCCTGTCGTTTACGCTGAAAATTGATGAGTTCTCTTTCAATGTCAATAGCTTCGGAAACCGATTTCTGGAGCGTTTTCCTTGTTTCACGGATGGCCTCTCCGCCGCTGTCGTCCAGAAGATCCAGCTGTTTCGATGGTTCCAGCAGTTCCAGCTGGGCAAACTGGCTCTGGATGGCCATCTCGCCATTGAGTGATTCCGTGAGAAGGTTCAGCGGGGCCGGTCTGTTCTGGATATATGTGCGGGCGCGGCCATTCCTCGCCAGGATCCTGTTGACGACCATCGTCCCCTCCTGTGGCTGGAGTTCTTCGGAAAGGCCCGGGACCGAATCCATCCCCAGAACAGCCTGTACTTCGGCTTCTTCGGCGCCTGACCTGATAAGCGCGCTCTGCGCACGTTTACCGCTTACCAGTTCCAGCGCACGGACAAGGCTGCTTTTCCCGGCTCCACTTTCACCTGTAATAACCACAAGGCCCTCGCGGAATTTCAAC
>Ga0272441_10000742_pt1 | contig 72240 bp, 60 predicted proteins | sample SSMProp6N_FD_193582 | JGI IMG/M metagenome (GOLD analysis project Ga0272441, IMG submission 193582) | Marine sediment archaeal communities from Little Sippewissett salt marsh, Falmouth, MA, United States - SSM-Prop-6N | ecosystem: Environmental > Aquatic > Marine > Wetlands > Sediment ...
GGTCCGGGCGGTTCGCCTATGGGAGCCCTCGGGAGCAATCCCGGGGGCGTCATCTGGAAATCGCGAGGGGCTCAGAGGTCCTTGCGGCTCGCGAGCCCAGCCATACCCGGTGCGAACCGAGTCCAGAGCGTGTAGTCACTCCATCTGAAGCGAGCTACTCCCCAGCGTCCTCGAACAGGTCCCTCAGGATCAGCGCGAGTTCCATCGTCTCTCCGCCCCGCTCGACCGCGAAGACGTACTGCGTGCCGGCCTCCTCGGTCAGGAGAGCGTTGAGCTCCACGAGCCCGTCGAAGTCATCGACGCTTGTGCCGTCGATCGCGACCACGACGTCGCCCTCGCGAAACCCCGCTTCCTCGGCCGGAGTTCCGGGCGAAACGTAGAGAACCTCGCACGCCTCCTCGGGACGCCAGAGCGCAAGCCCGCTCATGTCTCTGGGGAAGTCCTTCCCGAAGTCCTCTCCCTTCTCGACGATGACCTGCTGTCTGTCGTAGTCAAGGTAGAGAACGAAGTGCCTGAACAGCGAGTTCCCGAGGTTCCCCGCCTGCTGACCCTCGAGGAGCTTGCCCCGAGCGTCCGGGTCGAAGTCCCATCTCGATATCACGGGTTCCTCGACCGTGTATCCGCCGAACTCGATGGTCTCGTACTTCGACCGGCGGCGCAGTATCCGGCCGCCCGCTCCGAACCCGACTCCGAGCACTCCTTCGCGGCGCCCCAGCCCGTGCGCCTTCGCGTACGCGGCATCGAAGGACACCCCTCCTGCTCCGAGATCCAGCATCCACAACCCCGTGTAGACGCCGTCCAGCAAGGCCTCGGCTCTCATACAGTCGTCCTTGAGGGGCGCGTCGAGCACGGTTCCGTCCCCCGTGTACTCGAAGCTCTCGGGATCGTGGAACGTCAGCGTCTCGTTCGAGTAGTCCACCCTCGTCACGAAGCGCGAGAGGAAGTCGTAGCCCAAGATCCCCGAGACCTCGAGGTCGGAGGTGCGTCTGAACAGATCCACGAAATCGAGGGCAGCGATCTGCTGCTCGTCGAACTCGATGCTGCCGACCGCGAACGGCGGCATCGTGGTGAACGCAAGATCCACCGGGTCGCTGGCGGTCTCGGCGGCGAACGCGCCAGTGAGCTCAAGCCCGAGCTCCTTCGCGTACCCGCTGTCGATGACCGACACGCTCGCGCCCGAGTCGACCACCCAGAGGGACTCCGCCCCGTTGATGGTAACGGGCACGAAGAGGTGGTTCTCTATGAACTCGAACGGCACCTCCGCGAAGTCGCCTCCCTCAGAGAACTCGCAATCCCTGGCGCTGTCCTCCGGCGGGTCGAAGAGGCTCGGATCGATCTCTGCGCCGGTCTCGAAGAGGGTCGTGACGATCGTCTGTTCCTGCCCCAGGGGTTCGATCCTCACGTCCTGTCTGAACGGGCGAAGCACCCCGTTGACCCGACGGAAGTCCGAGTAGACGATGTGCTCCTGCTCGTCCGGGTGGTTGACCTCCGATCTCCTCATGAGAAGGCTCGTTGTGCTTATGAACCAGAGGCGCGTCGCATTGTCGATCGTGTCTTCGACCCAGAGGACGTAGCAGAGATCCCCCCCTATGTCTCGCTTGTGCTCCCCGAGCGTGATGGTGAAGGCGTCTGACGCGGGGTCGAGGTGCTCGAACAGGGAGAGCCTTCTCTCGCCCTCGCGGCGGCCGAGAGTGTTGGGGTCCCGCTCGATTCGGAGCTTGCCGTTCGTGTCCAGCGCCCACGCGGTCTCTCCGTTGTCGCCCAGCGACAGATCGAGGGCACCGAGGTCGATGTCCTCTCGACTTCGGTCCGGACGGATCTCCCAGTGCTCCAAGGTTCCACTGAGCCCACCGATGCTGATGTCGGCGACGTAGTGGATCGAGTTCTGTTCCTTGAGCCTCTCGAGTCCGCCGACGGCCTCGTAGTGCGCCTTGAGGATCTCGTACGGGTCAGTAAGCTCGCCACCCGCGTCCGCCACCGCCGTGGCGAGCACGACCGCCATGGCGATCAGGCCTAGGCTGAAAAGGCTGCTTCTGGTCATTGGGCCCCTCCGTCGCTCAACGAACGCGGCCCTCCCAGGCGGATTCGTCAGGCACGGTGTTCACGATAGCCGACTCGCGCTTCACTCCCGCGTGCTCGAACTGCGGAGGTAGCGCATCCCATGCGGCTCCAGTATTGGCGGTATCACGACACGAGCGCGACCGAAAGCGCGCGAAGCGTCGTTTGGGAGCGGCGAGAGGCAGGTTTCAGGGGTTGAAAGGCACGGGTCCACCGGGACGTTCTACGATCGTCTCGGGATGGGCAGTCCTCCTACGACCGTTCATCGGTAGACGCCACCGCCTCACCAGCCGCTCCCCCGCGACATCGTGAGTAGCCTTGTAGCGACCCCCGCCACCACATCGAAAGAACTCCCAGTGCCGGGGTCATCCGGCGCTGGGAGTTTCTTCGTGCGGATCACCCGACTCACGGATGCTCCGTCGATCCTCGGGCCCTGACGAACGCCCTAGTGGTGCCCCGCGCTCCTTACCGATACAGCCCCTTCACCCGCCCCCACGTCGTCTCCTCGACAGGCGAGTCGCGCTCTCCGCAACCGCCGTCGCCGTGGGCGCCCATCTGCACGCTCCAGCCGTTGTTGTCGGGGAGCGCCCATGAGTTCGAGCAGAGCGTGAGGTCGCCCGACAGCATCCCGCAGAAGCGCGGGTCGCGGCAGAGCGTATCCGAAACGGCCCCGAAGGAAAGATCGTCGCCCTCGTGGTTCCCGTACACGATGCATCGGCTGACAATCGGCTGCTCGTTCGCGTCGAAGCGGTGCAGCGCGTATCCGGTCTTGCTGAACGACAGGATGCAGTTCTCGATGGTCGGGCAGCTCGCCGGTCGAGGCCGCTACTCCCGGTCGCCGACGAGCACGAGAGTCGACTGCTCGGGACGCTCGTCGTCCACCGGGTCATGCGTGGCGATGTGAATCGTCCGATGGCCCGGCGGTCCCGCCTCAAGGCAGGTCGCGGGCGCCGCCGGTACGAGCCAGGAGACCACGGGAAGAAGCGACAGCGCCGCTCCAGATGGACGATGGCGGAAGCCTCGCATGCGACCCGCTCCTTCGATCGCGTCCCGGTCCGCACGAGCGTGGCTCTTCCGCACCCGGGCGTCCACATGCCGTCTCACGTGCGGGTACGTCTGCTCAGGATGAGGATGTCCACGAGGTCGCGCTCGCCTCTGGCTTCGAGCCACCGGTCCTCGAACCCCTCGTTCTGGAGGGTCTGCGCGATGGCCGCGAGCGCCCTGAGATGCAGCGTCCGCGTGTCCCGCGTGCCGACGAGAACGAAGATCGCTCTGACCGACGGCGCGTCGTCCGAGAACCGGACGCCCTTCCTTGCCCGAGCGAGCAGGAGCTCGAACACGCCCTCCCCGTCCAGGACGATGTGAGGAACGGCGGCCAGCGGTGTGATCGCGGTGCTGCCCTCCGCCTCACGCTCCTCGAGGAGCCTTACGAACTCGCCCTCGTCCGGGCAGCCGCTTCCGCGGGCGAGTTCGCGCGCCGCCATCCGGAAGAACTCACCCCGATCGAGCGGCTCCGCAATGTCCAGGACGACCGCCCGCTTCACCATCTCGTCGAACGCGTCATGCGAGATGGCGTCCCTTTCGCGGACGATGTCCCTGAGCTCCTCTTCGAGGTTCCGGCTCGTCAGTCTGCGGTTCGTGATCCTCTCGAGAACATGCAGGATCGCCGACTCCGATCGCGCCCGGCGCCGGCCGTAGGCCACGTAGAGGAGCACACCACCGAGCATGAAGGCGAACGTGAGGAGCACTGGCTGAAGCCCCATGTCCACGATGAGGGCCGCGAACGCGACGACGCTGACGATCTGGAGCCACGGGTAGAAGGGCGCCCGGAACGTGGGACGGTAGTTGACGAGCCTCCCCTCCCTGAGCGCGATGAGCGACAAGCTTGCCAGGATGCTGGTCAGCAGCACGACGGTCGAGGCGGCCTTCACGAGCATGTCCAGCCTGAGAAGCAGAGACAGCGATATCAGGAACCCGGTCATGAGCACCGCCGTCATGGGAACGCCGGTGCGCCGGCTCGTCCGCGCGAAGCGCGGAGGGATGAGCCGGTCCTTCGCCAGGGCGAGCGGGTAGCGCGAAGCTGTCAGGATGCCTCCGTTGGCGGTCGTGATGAAGGCGAGCAGCGAAGCGATCGTCACTGCGAGGAACCCGGACCCGCCCATCACAGCGCGCGCGGCGTCGGCGATCGGCGTCACCGAACTCGCGAGCCTGTCTCCCGGGAGCACTCCGACCGCGACGACCGTCACGAGCGTGTAGATCACTGTCACGACGACGAGCGACGTGATCAGCGCGCGGGGGATGGTCCTCTGCGGATCACGCACCTCGCCGGCGATGCTCGCCGCCGTCAGGAGGCCTCCGAAGGACACGAAGACGAAGCCGGCCGTCGAGAGAAGCGCGTTCCCGCCCTTCGGCAGGAACGGATCGAAGCGTGCGATCTCGATTCTCCCGAAGCCGCCGACCATGAGCGCCCCGAGAATGAGAAGAAGGCCGGCGACCAGGACCGACTGGAGACCGCTCGCCTCCTTGACGCCGAGCAGGTTGATAAGCACGAAGACGGCGCAGACGACGAGGGACGAGGCAAGAAGGTCGAAGCCCAGCAGCACGACGATCAGCTCTGCGATACCGATGATGGCGAAGGCGCTCTTCAGGGAGAGGGCGAGCCAGCTCAGCAGTCCCGAGACGGAGCCGAGCAGGCTGCCGAAACTGCGCGTGATGAAGAAGTAGTCGCCGCCGGCCTTCGGCATGGCGGTCGTCAGCTCGGCCAGGCTGAGAACCGAGGTGAGCGCCAGCACGCCCGCCAGCGCGTACGACACGAAGACGCCGGGCCCCGCCCGGTCGAACGCGAGCCCCGGCAGGATGAAGAGCCCGGAGCTGATCATCGCCCCGGTCGCGATCGCGAAGACGGCGAAGAAGCCGAGCTGCCTCTGCATCGCGTTCCCGTCCTCCAGCAGGAGCCGAACGCGGATCAGCCGCCGCTCACGTCGGACAGCCGCTCCATGGTCCTCTTCGCCACTTCGATGCGCTTCGCGAAGTGGCGCTTCATGCGTTTCATGAGCGCGGCCTGCTTCTCTTCATCATGGGCGTAGTAGTCGTGCCCCAGGAGGCCCCGGACCCACTCCAGGTTGGACTCCACCTCCTGCGGGACGCGTTCTCCGTCGTGGCGCACCGCATCGTTCGGACACACGTCGTGGCAGACGCCGCAGCGGATGCAGGTCCCGTCGTCGATGCGGGCGCGATCATCATCCATCGAGATCGCGCCGGTCGGACACTCGTCGACGCAGATCTCACATCCGGTGCACATCTCCCTGTTCACCCAAGGCACTGCCAGTCTCCTTCCCTCTCGACGACCTGATTCCGACGGCGGGGCGTCTGCGATGCCACCCCGCTCAGTGGCCGGACGGCTGATCCGCCGCCGACTCGAATCGACCTTTCGCCAGATGCTCCACCGTATCGCCCCGGCGGCGCGAACGCAACACGAGGCTTCGGCGCCCGTGTCACCCCGCAGATCCGGCCACGAGCGTGTTCCATTCCTGCGGCGGACGTGGCATGATCGAGTGGCCAGATATCGCCTCCGCCGGGACCGCCGCAACAGGGTGCCACGAGCAATGAAGAGCATTCAGATCATCGCCGCCGAGTCGCTCGGAGTGCGGGGGCTCTGCTGTGCCGTGACAGCGGGCAGCCGGCGCATCGTGATCGATCCGGGCCTTGCGCTCGGGTTCTACCGGCACGGTCTCCACCCCCATCCAGCGCAGGTCGCCGTCGGGGAACGGGTGCGCCGCAGCATCGTGAAGCTGCTCGACGGCGCCACCGACGTCGTCTACAGCCACTTCCACGGTGACCATGTGCCTCTCAAGGACGCCAATCCCTTCCAGCTATCCTTCGATGCGCTGCCGGAGCGCTTCCCCGCGCTCCGGAGCTGGAGCAAGAACGGCGAGGAGTCACATCCGGAGATGCAGCGTCGCTTTCTCGATCTCCGGGAGCTCACTCACGACGGCCTGCGGGTTGTCGAAGGCAGCACGGAGGGCCCACTGTCGTTCTCGGCGCCGGTCCCGCACGGCGAGGACGGCTCCCATCTGGGAACCGTCATGATGACACGCGTCGAGTCGGACGACGGCGTCTTCGTCCACGCGTCGGACATCCAGCTCCTCAACACCGAGGCGGTAGAGCAGGTCGTCGACTGGCGGCCCGACATCGTGATCGCCGCCGGTCCGCCGCTCTATCTCACCTCTCTTGGCGAGAAGGCACGCGAGGCGGCCCGCAGGAACACCCTGCGTCTCGCGGAGAACGTGAAGACGCTCGTCATCGATCATCATGTCATGCGAAGCGAAGCCGGTGCTCGATGGCTGCAGGAGCTGGCCCTTGACGCGCCATGCGCGGTTCGCTCCGCCGCGGACTACATGGAGCGCACCCCGCTCCTGCTCGAAGCGCGAAGGCGCGAGCTCTACGAGGCGGTGCCGGTTCCGGAAGGCTGGATGGACGACTACACGCGGGGCAAGGCGCAAGCGGAACCGTTCCTCAAGACGGCCATCGAACGAGGCGCGATTCCGCCGATCGGCACAGAGCGTTGAGCCGCCCTGTCCATGTGGCCCGGGCGGCTCGTCGCGAGATTCCCTGAGAACGTTCCAGTGCGGCGTTACTTGAGGAGCACCATCCTCGTGGTTCCTTCGAAGCTGTCCGCCTCCATCCGGCAGAAGTAGACGCCGCTCGCCACCCGCGCGCCGCGGGCGTCGCGGCCGGCCCAGACGATCTCGTGCTCGCCGGGGCCGTAGGCCGCGTCCGCGAGGACCGCCACGCGCCTGCCGCTCACGTCGTAGATCGAGAGCACGACGTCGCACTCGCGGGGCAGCTCGAACCGGATCGTGGTCGACGGATTGAACGGGTTGGGAACGTTCCCCCGGAGGCGGAACGTGGCCGCCGGCGCGTCGTCCACGCCGGTCGTGACGTACATCGACGACGCGAACTCCGGCCGGTCGATGAACGGATTCCGGTTCCCCTGGAGTCCGTAGATCGTCCCGTTCCGCTCGATCTCCTTCCGGCTCACCGGGTCGGCGACGTGCCACTCGAGGAGCATGTCGATCGCCCACGGGAGAAGATCCGCGCCGTCGGTCATCGGGCTCCCCGTCCACCCGGCATCCTCCGTGTAGTACCGCGCCGTCATGTAGAAGTACGTGCGCGCGAGGTCGCCCTTATACTCGTCGATCGGCTCGAAGACGAGGCCGGAGTAGCCGGGATACGTGCACGGGCCGCGTTCGCTGCCGTTCAGCGAAACCCACTCCGGCGTCGAGACCTCACCGTACGGGCAGTTGCCCCGATTCCCGTTGACGTGCGCGTCGCAGGGGTAGAGAGCGAAGAGGTCGGAGACCATCGGCGAGCCGTCGTCGAACCAGCTCCTCGGCCAGGAGTGCTCGCGCGTGTAGCCGTTGCCCTCGGCCCCGCCGATGCCGCCCTCGTCGACGCCGAAGTCGTACTCGTACGGCGGCGTGCCGCCGGGGACGTCCGAGTAGATGTCCCAGACCTTTCCGCTGGGCTTGTCGTCGGTCGTCCGGAACGCTGTCCAGGCGTAGTCGTAGCTCCGGACCGTGTGATCGTCGATGATCTCGTGCAGCGCGGCGCGGAGCGGCTCGCCCAAGAGACCCTCCGCGGCGGCATAGTATCCCTCCGGAACGCCGTAGTCGATGTAGTCGTACTCGCAGACTGCGCCGACGGATGCGTTCTCGAAGAGATCCTCGACACCGGTCACGGTGAGCGTGTAGGTCGTCTCCCACATCGGGGAGACGTCCAGCTCCACCTGGTCCGGGCACCCGGACACGGGTGTGGCGTCCAGAACGGCGAGGCTGTCGATCGCGTAGTTGCCGGCCGCGCCGGCGCTCGCGGGCTCCACGTCCTCCGAGAACGTCACGACGACCGTCGTCCCGCTCGTCGCCGAGGCCCAGAGAACGACCGGCGCGAAGCTGTCGTCCACCCAGACGATGTCGCCGGACCCTCGGGGCTCGATCCTGAAACGGCCGTCGAAGTAGGTCACCGGGCCGGCGACGTCGTAGACCGTGCCGAGCACCGGATCGGAGTCGTACGCAAGCTCTCCCACGGCGCACGCGCCGCTCCCGTCGTCGGCGAGCCAGACGCCCGCGCCGACGTTGGCGTCGGTGCACTGCGCGTCCTCCACTCGGACGAGCACGCCTTCGTACGCCTCGGACGCCGCGACCGCGCTCGTGACGAGCGACGAGGAGGGCGGCGACACCGCGGACGCGCTGGTCAGAACCTCGGCGCCCACGAGAAGCGTGTTGCCCGCGTTGGCGCCGGCGCTCTCGTTCACCGTGCCGTAGACGGTCACGGAGTCGCCGACCGAGGGCGCGGGTGACCCGCTGACCCAGAGCCCGGTCCAGGGCCCCATGCTGTCCTGAATCACGTAGGAGGACGCGTGCTGGAAGGTGACGACCCCGTGCGTCACGACGGGCTGCCCGTCGTAGGGAGAGGAGACGGCCTCGCCCTGGATGTCGTGAATCGTCACGCTCACCGGTATCGAGTAGCTCAGGACGTCCGAGATTGAGGATGCCGGGACGTCATTCGTCGCCTCGATCTCGAAGAAGACGGTCACGCCCTCACTCTGTCCGGGGATCGCCGTGTCGGTTTCGTAGACGTTCCCGTAGAGGACGGACATATCGATCTCGTTCGGGAGGTCGGTCGAGGAGTAGCCCCACGAGAGCACGACCGACGTGATCGTCGCCGCCGTGTCGATCACCACCGCCTGCACATCGACCGGCTCACCGGGAAGCGGGTTCTCGGGAACGATGTCGATCCAGCCGAACTCGGGCGACGGAGGAGGTGGTTCGGCGTCGTGCGAGCCGGGACTCCCCTCCGTCGGGTAGTCGACCGAGGTCGCCGTCCACTCGGAAGGGTCGTAGGTCGTGCTGGGCTCGGTGATGCCGTAGTTCCGGACGTAGTCCTTGTTCTCGAACCGTGTCGCGTCCACGACGACGTAGTCGACGACGGTCGAGCTGTCGTCGAGGAGCTTGGCCCCGTCCCCCACCTTCCCGTTCCAGAGCCCGTTGCTCCCGGACCAGGCCTCTTCGGCGAAGTCCACGGTGAACTCCACGGTCGTCGTCGCGTCCCCGGCCACGAGCGCGTCGCCGGGCTCGATGGAGCCGGAGAGCGTCCACGTGAAGATATCGCCGCCGTTCCCGACCGCCACGAGCGTCCAGCCCGTGAGGTCGACGGCCGAGCCGCCCGAGTTGTAGATCTCGATGAAGCGGTCGGTCGTGTAGTTCAGCCGGGGATCGCAGAGTTCGGAGACGAGGACGCTCGAGTGTGCCGGTTGCGCCAGTGCAACGCACAGAGCGGCCACTACCACGAGAAGGGAACAGGTTCTCAAGAGGCTCCACTTCCTTTCGGTGTATCGCGCAGGTCCAGAAATCCCAGAACGCAGACGCTGCTTCACTATAGCACAGCTTCGTTCGATAGGCAAGATGCCGGCCGAGAACGGCTCGCAGCAGCGTCGCCGACACGCGACGCCCTCGAATCGCGTGTGGTCGAATGGAACTGCAACCTCTTCACGCCGGGCGACGGTCTCGCGCTCACGAACCGGCGAAACATCAGAACCCGTGCGAGCCTGATCAAGTCGCTCTACCGCTGACTCGAGGGACCGTCTCGCCGGGGCACGACGATCTCCACGGCGTTCCGCACGAGACGGATCGTGACCGGCGTCTCGCCGAAGCTGTCGCCGTCGGCGTGGACGGGTAGCGGCTCGCGGCAGTCGATCGCAACGTCGCGCTCTGCGGTCCACCACGCGACCGTCGGCCGGACCCGCCGCCCGAACATCAGCGCCCGTCCCAGGTGACGCAGGTACTCCGACAACCGCGGCGCCCAGACCACGAGCACGTCCAGCTTCCCGTCGTCCGGCCGGATATCGGGCATGCCCGGGATCGGGTGATCGGACCTGAACCCGGCGTTCAGGACCGATACGTCGAGGATCCGCCTTCGCATCCGCTTCCCGTCGATCGAGATCGTGCACCGGGTTGGCTCGAAGCTCCACGCGCTGCCGATCCCGACCCAGAAGTACGACGCCACGCCGAAACGGCGCTTGTCGGTGTCTCTCAGATCGCGGACCGTCTTCGCGCTCACGCCGGCGCCGACGCAGAGGAAGTGAAGACGGCCTCCGATCTCCATCCCGTCGATCGGCCTCGCCGCGGCGGGCCCCGCGAGCAGGCCGACCGCGTCTTCCAGGCGCGTCGGCAGGCCGAGCTGCATCGCCAGCATATTCGCCGTTCCCACGGGCGCGATGAGCACCGGGACGCCGGCCTCGCCGGCCGCCGCGGCGACGCCCGCGACCGTCCCGTCACCTCCGGCGACGACGACTACGTCCCACGCCTCACCGAGTTCCTCCCGGGTCGCCAGAGCCGCGTCCTCTCCCTTCGCCAGTCGGCGGACGCGCAGTTCTACCGAAGCGGTGCGATCGCCCAGGACCCTGTCGAGTGCGGTTCCCGCGCCATCGCGTGAGCCGGGATTGGCGATGACGAGCGCGCGTCTGACTGTTCCCAATGGCCGCACCGAGAACACCTCCCGCACCGGAGCAGAGACCCCGAACCGACCCGCCGTCAGGGGAGTGTACACGGCGTTCGGCACCGGCGCACCTCATCAAGCGTAGCACAAGACCGAGTCCTCGGGCACGGCCACCCCGCACCGACGGAAGGCCTCATCCGACGCCCTGTTCCCGCATTCCGATTGACTGCGCCCGCCAGTAGCCTAGAATTGCTGGATATGCGCATCGATTCGGATCGCTCGAGGATCGGCCGACACGGGGCCGGTCTGCGACGTTCGAGGAGCGAGACCTGACCGGGAAGCGACCCATGAGACGCCTGAGACCGATCATCATCCTTGCCGCATCCGTCGCCGTCGTACTCGTCGCACACCACTTCATCGGGAGGTCCGAACCCCAGCAGCGCGGCCGGGGACCCGGGGAGCCTGTTGTGGTCGCCGAGGCCGTGGGGCGGCGCGAGTTCGCCCACCGCAACGAGGCCATCGGAACCGTCTCGGCCAACGAATCCGTGACGATCACGCCGGCCGTGTCGGAGAGGATCTCGGCGATCCACTTCGAGGAGGGGTCGCTCGTCGACGAAGGCGACACGCTGGTCGAGCTCGAGCACGCCGAGGAGTCGGCCGCACTCAAGGAGGCCGGGATCGACCTCGCGGACCAGACGAGGCTCTTCTCGTATGCGGAGGCACTCAAGGAGAAGGACCTCTCGGCTCCAGAGGAATACGAGGTCGCGAAGGGCAACCTGGAGGCGGCACGCGCCCGGATGGACGCGGCCCGGGCGAGGCTCGAGGACCGCATCATCACGGCGCCGTTCGCGGGCGTTCTCGGCGTCCGTCGTGTGAGTCCCGGGGCCCTCGTCGGTCCGGGAGACGTCATCACGACGCTCGATGACCTGAGCGTCGTGAGGGTCGATTTCACGTTTCCGGAGGCGCTCCTGTCCGACGTCGAGGTCGGACAGCGGGTCGAGGCGAGGTCCGCTGCCTGGCCGGACCGCGTCTTCGCCGGCAGGGTCACTGCGATCGACTCCCGCGTCGATCCGATGACGAGGGCCGTCGAGATCCGGGCGCGTATCCCGAATCCGGAGCGGAAGCTCAGGCCGGGCATGCTCCTCACGGTCGTTGCGACATGCCACCCGCGGGAGTCGCTCAGCGTCCCGGAGAGGGCCCTGACCTCCTACGCCGACAGGCAATACGTGTTCGTGGTCGGGGACGATCGGACCGTGGAACAGCGGGAGGTCGGTCTCGGAGCCAGGGACGTCGGCTGGGTGGAGATCGAGGAAGGCCTCGAGCCGAATGAACTCGTCGTCGTGGACGGGATCCTCGGTCTCAGGGACGGCGCTCGCGTGCGCCTCGAGTCGGCGGACGAGACATCCGAGCAGGGCGGGGCCGGGGCCACCGGAACGGGGCGGATGCCCGAATGATCCTCTCCGAGATCTCGATCAAGCGACCCGTCTTCGCGACCGTGATCAGCCTCGTGCTCGTCACGTTCGGCATCATCTCGTTCCAGCGCCTTCCTCTGCGCGAGTACCCCGACATCGATCGGCCGATCGTGAGCGTGTCGACCTCCTACAGCGGCGCGTCGGCCAACGTCGTGGAGTCAAGGATCACCCAGATCATCGAGGGCACCGTCTCGAGCATCGAGGGTCTGAAGACCGTGGAGTCCTCGAGCGCGGACGGTCGCTCCCGGGTGAGCCTGGAGTTCGATATCGACCGCGACATCGACGAGGCGGCCAACGACGTGCGCGACCGTGTGAGCCGCGTGGTCAACCGGCTCCCCGAAGAGGCGGACTCGCCCCGCATCACGAAACGGAGCGCGGGCGGGTCGGTCGATCTCATCATCGGTCTCTCTCACCCGACGATGTCGCAGATGGAGCTCACCGACTTCGCCGAGCGTCACCTGCTCGACAGGTTCTCGATCGTCGACGGCGTCGCGGAGGCGCGGATCTTCGGCGAGAAGCGCTACTCGATGCGCGTCTGGCTCGACCGCGAGGCGCTGGCCGCCCGCGGGCTGACCGTTCAGGATGTCGAGACCGCGCTCTACACTGAGAATGTCGAGCTCCCCGCAGGACGGCTCGAGTCCACGGAGCGCGAGTTCACAATCCGGCTCGAGCGAGGCTATCGGACACCGGAGGACTTCCGCAGGCTGGTCATCACGCGGGGCGCCGACGGTCACCTCGTGCGGCTCGACGACGTCGCAGATGTCGAGATCGCCCCGGAGCGACTGCGCGACAGTTTCACGGCGGACGGGAAGAGCGCAGTCGGCATCGGCATCTCGCGCCAGTCCACGGCCAACACGCTCGCGGTGATCAACGGCGTGAAGGCCGCGATGGAGGAGATGAAGTCCAACCTCCCCGAGGGAATGCAACTCATCGTCCTTCGGGACAGCTCGGTCTTCATCGAGGCCGCCATCCGGGAGGTGAGGCTCGCGCTCTTCATCGCCTGCGCGCTCGTCATCGGCATCATCTTCGTCTTCCTCGGGAGCGCCCGCGCGGCGATGGTGCCGGCCGTGACGGTGCCCATCGCCCTCGTCTCGGCCTTCATCGTGCTCTCCGCCCTCGGCTTCTCGGTGAATCTTCTCACGTCGCTCGCGCTCGTCCTCGCGATCGGCCTTCTCGTCGACGACTCGATCGTCGTCCTGGAGAACATTCACCGTCGCATCGAGGAGGGCGAGCCCCCTCTCCTCGCCGCCTTCCGCGGCGTGAACGAGGTGGCCTTCGCCGTCATCGCGACCACGCTCGTACTCGTGGCCGTCTTCGTCCCGATCAGCCTGATGGGAGGCGAGACCGGCAGGCTCTTCACGGAGTTCGCGTTCGCCATCACGGGCGCCGTCGTCTTCTCGAGCGTCGTCGCTCTCACGCTCTCTCCGATGATGTGCTCAAGGTACTTGAGGCCGCGCGAGACCGAGGCCGCTCTCATCAAGATCGTCGACCGCGTGTTTCAGCGGATCGTCGTCTCGTACGACAGGGCGCTCCGCCTCTGTGTGCGCCACCCTCTCGCCTCGCTCGCCGTCATGATCCTCATCCTGGGATCGATCTGGGTGATGATGGGGAGCATCCTCTCGGAGTACGAGCCGCAGGAGGACCGCGGCACGCTCTCGGTCAGGATGTCGGCCCCCGAGGGCACGGGGTTCGAGGCCTCGCGGCAGTACATGGACCGGGTCACCGACAGGCTCACGCCGCTCCTCGAGGGCGGTGAGGTCCAGCACGTGCTGGCCATGACGCCGGGCTGGGGAGGCGGAGGCGGCGTCAACAGCGGCACGGGGATTCTGGACCTGGCCCCGTGGGAGGAGCGCGAAAGGACGGCAACGCAGATCGCGAGGGAGATCACGCGCGACCTCTCCTCCGTCACGGGCGTGAGGGTCTTCGTCTTCGAGCCGTCGGGCCTCTCGTTCCAATGGGGGCAGCCGATCCAGTTCGTGATCGGCGGGCCGACGTACGAGGAGCTTGCCAGGTGGCGGGACATCGTCCTCGAGAAGGCGAAAGACTACCCCGGCCTCGTCGGCGTCGACGCCGACTACAATGAGACGACCCCGCAGCTCCGGGTGGCGATCGACCAGGATCGCGCCGCCGAACTCGGCGTCTCGTCGCAGACCGTCGGACGGACGCTCGAGACCATGCTCGGCTCGCGACTGGCGACGACGTTCGTCGACCGGGGCGAGGAGTACAACGTCGTTCTCCAGGCGGCGGAGGACAAGCGGCGCACGCCGACGGACCTCGAGAACATCTACGTCCGATCGTCACGGACCGGCGAGCTGATACCGCTCTCGAACATCGTGACGCTCGAGGAGCGCGCCGACGCGAGCGAGCTCCGACGATACAATCGCATGAGGGCGATCACGATCTCGGCGAACATGGCCGAGGGTTACTCGATGGAGGACTGCCTCGCGTTCCTCGAGAAGACGGTCCGCGACGAGCTCCCGTCGACGGCAAAGATCAGCTACAAGGGACTCTCGGAGAAACTCAAGGAATCGAGGGGCGCCGTCATCTTCGTCTTCGCCGTCTCGATCGTGATCGCCTATCTCGTCCTCGCCGCGCAGTTCGAGAGCTTCGTGAGCCCCTTCGTCATCATGCTCACCGTGCCGATGGGCATGCTGGGAGCGACGATCGGCATGCTGGTTCTCGGGGTTACGCTGAACATCTTCAGCCAGATCGGCCTCATCATGCTGATCGGCCTCGCGGCGAAGAACGGGATTCTCATCGTCGAGTTCGCCAACCAGCTGCGCGACCGAGGCCTGGAGTTCGACGAGGCCCTCTTCAGGGCCTCCCGCCTGCGATTGAGGCCGATCATGATGACCGGCCTCTCGACCGCCATCGGAGCGGTCCCGCTCATTCTCGCTCACGGCGCGGGGGCCGCGAGCCGTCTCTCGCTCGGCACGGTCGTCGCCTTCGGCGCGACCTCGGCCTGCCTCCTCACCCTCTTCGTCGTGCCGATCGGCTACTACTATCTGTGCCGCGGGCAGTCGTCGCCGAAGGCGCTCGCGAGGAAGCTCGCCAGGCTCGAGGCCGGGCACGACGAGACCGCACGGACCGGCAGTCCCGTCAGGGAGCCGTGATCGTCACCTCCCGCGGCGGCTCGCGCCGCGGCGGGCGCGTGGCCTCGATCTCGGCCGCCTTCTCCCGCGCGAACCTCCTGCTCTCCTCCGAATCGAAGGCCGTGATGACCGGGCGCTCTTCGTGTCCCCGTGCGCGGCCGACCGCGACCCAGTGGAACTCGACACCCATGTCACCGGCGTCCGAACGCACGTCGAAGCCGTCCTCGTCGATCGCCTCAATGTAGATGCCGCTCCATCCACCGACGGGCGTTACCGTGACCGTCAGGTCGGACGGGCCGGAGACGGACTCCACGAACATCCTGTCGAAGACGACGCGCGCGGTCCCCGCCGAGAGCGACCCGCGACCCGAGTCCATGACATCGACGTTCGGGGCGGAGACCCCGAAGATCGCCTCTGTCCCCCTTGACGTCTCGATGCCGCGTGCCATGGGGCTCGGAGTATAGATCGTACCACCCACGTAGAGTCCCTCGGCAGATGAACCCGGCGTCTCGATGATGACGGCATACTTGTTGTCGTCGGTGTACTTCTGGAATCTCCCTGCGGTCCCCTGGTAGCAAGTGGTGTTCTGGGTCCAGGTGAGTGAGTTCACCCCGTTGGCGGAGCGGAACGTGGCGGCGTCCCCGAATACGCCGCCGCTTTGCGGGTTGAAGACGTTCAGGACGGGATACGATATGTCGCGCTCCATGTAGACTCCGATGCCGCCATGGAACTCCCCCGAGTACCCGCCGCCCGTGGCCGTGGCGTAGAGGGCGCTTCCTGTTCCGCTCGACTTGGTCCACACGCCGATGCCGTCGCCGCCGGAGCCGAAGAAGGCTCAGTTGCCCTCGCCCAAAGAGATCCCAACGACGGAGGTCGGGGTTGTCGCATACGACATCCAGCCGGGAGGCGTGTTGGCGTTCGCCAGGATCGCCGTGGTCGAGTCGGCGCGGACGAAGACGGCCGGAGTGCTCGTGGCGTAGCTGTCTCCGTCGATCTCGAGGGCGATCTGACTCCGCACGCCGGCCACCCTGACCGTGGTTCCGAAATCGGGACTCTGCGTTCCCATGCCGAGACGAGTCGTTCCCACGGTGTTGACGTGCACGACATCGACCGGGTCACCGTCCGAGGCGTCGAGCGAGTGCCCGTCGCCGAGCCCGGCATCGTCAACGCCGTCGGCGAATCCCGACGGCACGTTCTTGAGCTTCGTCCACTCAAGCGGGTTGGATGGATCGTTCAGCACACCGGGCTGGTAGAGATCGTCGTCGAGCGCGTACTCCGGCGCGGGTACGCCGCCGAGGAGCTCCGAGTCGTGGGCGTGGCGTGCCGACGGAGCCGCCGTAAGAACGCGCCGCGGCATCATCGGCTGGCCGTCGACCACGACCGTCAGCCCTTTTCGCGTCTGCATCGGCATCGGCCTCCTCTTCGCACTTGCTCGCAGGACCGGAGCGGCGTGCCGCGGGCACTTCCGCAGGCAGACCCCGGAACACACGGGATGTCTGGCGAATCTAGCACCAGGGTGGCGGACCCATCAACGGAATGACTGCCTCTCAGACGGCTTCTTGAAGGAGCAGGACCCGGTCGAAGCGCGAGACCGTAGGCTGGCTTGCGACGACGGCGAGACCCGTGATAGCCTTTCGCGGAGCAGCCGCCACCGTGACCCGCGCGCCGAGAGGTCGCGCCCCGCATGAACCCACCAGGCAACGTCGGTCTCGCGTTTCTCCTCACCGCTCTCGCGGGCCTCTCGACGGGCATCGGGAGCGCCATCGCCTACGCCATCAGAAAGCCGAAGGCTGGGTACCTGTCGTTCGCGCTCGGGTTCTCGGCGGGCGCGATGATCTACGTCTCCTTCGTCGAGCTTCTTCCCGCAGCGTTCGCGAACATGGGGAGCCTCCGCGCGTCCGCGGTCTTCTTCCTCGGCGTCGGTGTGGCCGCCGTCATCGATCTTGTGGTGCCGAGCGGCCGGAGCCCGCATCATCTGCCCGGCATCGATGGGGCGGCCGGCACGGGAGCCGGGAAATCGCTCATGCGCGTGGGCGTGATGACTGCCCTCGCCGTCGGGATCCACAACTTCCCTGAGGGCCTCGCGACCTTCGGCGCGGCCCTCACAAATGCGAGGCTCGGCCTCGTCACGGCGGTCGCGATCGCGATCCACAACATCCCGGAGGGGATCGCGGTCTCCGTGCCCATCTACTACGCGACCGGCAACCGAAGGAAGGCCTTCGGCCTTTCGTTCGCCTCCGGACTCGCCGAGCCCGCCGGCGCCGCGCTCGGGTACGCCGTGCTGCTGCCGTTTCTCTCGGAAGGTCTCCTGGCCGCGCTGCTCGCCCTCGTCTCGGGGATCATGGTCTACATCGCGCTCGACGTGCTGCCCGTGGCGCATCGGGGAGGCCACGCCGCGGTCGCCGGAACCGTCCTCGGGATGCTCGTGATGGCCGCGAGTCTGCTCATGCTCTAGCGTAGCCAGATCGTGGCGGCGCACCGCGAACCCGCGTCGCCGAAGGAGGATCGCCGTGTCCAAGTTCTCGCTCGATATCCTCAAGGACAAGGTCTTCCCGTTCGCCGAGGCGCGCGACCCCGACATCCTGCTCGGCGCCGCGTTCGGCGAGGACGTCGCGCTCGTGAGGGTCGGCGGCGACATCCTGGCGTCGCACGTCGACCCGATCGTTGGGGCCGTCGAAGGCATCGGCTGGCTCGCCGTACACGTGGCCTGCAACGACATCGCCGCGAGCGGCGTGCGGCCGCGCTGGGCGCTCCTGCTCGTCATGGTTCCCTCGAAGCAAGATGAGGAGCTTCTGGAAGAGATCATGGGCGACGCCGACCGTGCCGCGAGGTCGATCGGCGTCTCGATCATCGGCGGCCACACCGGCTACTCGTCCGGCCTCGCCCGACCGCTCGTCGCGGTGACGGCCCTCGGGACCGCCGGCGGCCGCGAGCCCGTCAGGACGTCCGGCGCCTGCGTCGGCGACCGCGTCGTCGTCACGAAGGGCGTCGCCCTCGAAGGCACGGCGATCCTGGCGGCGGACTTCGCGGAGATCGCGGCCGGTCTCGGCCTCGGCGATGACGACATCGCGGAAGCGCGGGCCCTCATGGGTGACGTGAGCGTGCTCCGGGAAGCGATGGTGCTCGCCGAAAGCGGCGCGACGGCGATGCACGACGTGACGCGCGGCGGTCTCCTCGAAACGCTCCTCGAGATCGCGCAGCTCTCCGGAGTCGGGATGACGATCGACGCCTCGAGGCTCCCGGTACCGGACGTCGTGCAGCGCTTCGCGCGGGCCTTCCGCTTCGATCCGCTCAGGATGATCTCATCGGGGACGCTCGCGGCCACGATCCCGGCTGGGAGGATCGAGGAGGTCCGTCTCGCGATGGAGCGGGCAGGCGGCGGATTCGCCGAGGTCGGCGAGGTCACCGCCGGGGCCGGCGTGAGGATTCTGGGGGAAGGGGAACCGGTCGACTACCGCGAGGTCCGGCCGGAGGAAGACGAGCTGGCGCGGCTCTGGGCCCTGCACCGGCCGTCCGGCTAGACGACGGACCCGGAGAAAGCGATCTTGTCCTACGAGACCCCCCCGCCGAGCCCCCCACCGACGTAGTCCTCGATCCTGTCGAAGGCCTTGTCGATCTCTTCTTCCGAAACGCAGAACGAGAGCCGCAGGTGGCGCTCGCCGGTCGGCCCGAAGGCCACGCCGGGTGTCGTCGAAACGTGGCCCTCGGAGAGCAGCCGCTTGCAGAAAGCGGCCGAGTCCGCCCCCTCGTCCACGAGGATGCGCGGGAACATGAGATACGAGCCCCGCGGCTTCGAGTACGAAAAGACGGAGCCGAGCCGGTCGAGCCGCGCGCACATGAGGTCCCGCGCGGACCGATAGTGGTTTCTGAAGTCCGTCACGCACTCCTGGGGTCCCTGGAGCGCGGCGAGCGCAGCGTACTGGGAGACCACCGGCGCGCAGATGGCCAGCGGGATGTGGGCCTTCTTGATCTGGGGGATGAGCTCCGGCCCCGCGTGGAGGTAGCCGATCCGCCAGCCGGTCATGGCGTAGGTCTTCGTGAACGTGAAGCAGCTCACCACCCGACCTTCCATCTCCGGGAGCGAGCCGATGCTCACGTGCTTCGTTCCGTCGTAGGTGAAGTACTCGTAGGCCTCGTCGGTCACGACCGCGAGGTCGTGCCGGAGCGCCAGGTCCGCGAGCTTCCTGAGATCGTCCTCGGCGAAGACGGCGCCCGTCGGGTTCGCGGGCGAGCAGTAGAGGATCGCTCTGGTCTTCGGCGTGACGGCCGCCTCGACGGCGTCGATGTCGAGCGCGTAGCCGTCCTCCTCGATTATGGGCGCGAAGACCGGCCTCGCCGAGGCGAGCATCACCTGCCGGATGTGCGTCGAGTAGGTCGGCGTCGGCAGGATGACCTCGTCGCCGGGGTCGACGAGCGCCATGATCGCCGCCGCCAGCCCCTCGATGGCTCCGACCGTCACGAGGATCTCGGAGGGGTCGGCGTCGATCCCGTTGTCGCGCGCGAGCTTCGCAGCGATCGCCTCACGCAGTCTCGGCAGGCCGGCGCTCTCGCTGTATCCGCCGCAGAGCCCGTCTCGGATCGCGGCGGCCGCCGCGGCATCGATGTGCACCGGCGTTCCCGAGGTCGGCTTCGCCCACGACAGGAAGGCGACGTCGTCGACCGCCTTCGAGAGCCGCGTCATCTCGTGGATCGCGGACTTCTGCACGCGGGCGACCCGCTCTGACGGTCGCGCCCCTGGGGACATCGCGTAGCCTCCCTGTCCGGTCGCGCTCCCCGCTCAGAGCACGTCGATCATCCTGGCCAGCGCGGCCTTGCCGCGATACTCCGGGAGGAGCATCGGAGACCGCCTCTCCTTCGGAACACCGGCTTCTTCGAGCATCCCCACGAAGCCCTTGAGATGCCCAAGTGTGATCGTGCCGGCGGTCATCTTCGCAACGGCGCCCGCCGCGGAGAGGCCTGCCCTGCGGCCGAAGACCATCGTATCGAGGGTCGAGTTCCCCATGAGCCTGTTCTTGCCATGCACGCCCCCGGAGACCTCGCCCGCGACCCAGAGCCCCTCGACGCTCGTCCGCCCGTCCGGGTCGGTCTCCACGCCGCCGTTCTGGTAGTGGAGCGTCGGGAAGACGAGCACCGGGTCCTTGCGCATGTCGATATCGAAGCGTGCGTACATCCGCTTCATCGCCGGGAACTGGTGGTCGATGTAGCCCTCGCCGTTCTTGACGTCGATGAGCGGTGTATCGAGCCAGACGCCGCGAAGACCGGACGGCGTGTTGACACCGTTCTCCCTCACGTAGCACTCACGGATGAGCGCCGACGCCTCGACGTCGCGCGGCTCGAGGGGGAAGACGAACGCCTCGCCGTCCTTGTTGACCGGCTGCGCGCCGGCGCCCCGGAGCTTCTCTGTCAGGAGGAACCCGACGATCTGAACCGGATAGGCCGCACCGGTCGGGTGGTACTGCACGGTGTCGGCGTCCCGGAGCTTCGCGCCGGCCCGGTAGGCCAGCACCAGCCCGTCGGCCGTCGCGCCGTAGTGGTTCGTCGTCGGAAAGCCGCGGATGTGCAGCCTGCCGAACCCGCCCGTCGCGAGGACGACCGCCTTCGACGCGACCACCTTGTACTCGCCGGTCTCGAGGTTGTAGAGGACCGCGCCCGTCACGCGCCCGCTCGCGTCCGTCGTCAGCTCGATCACCGGGGAGTGCTCGATCTTCGGGATGCCGCGGGCCCTGAACTCGTCCCGAAGGACCCTGAACTCCTCGAGCCCGGTGTAGTCCCTGCAGCAGTGCATCCTTCGGATCGACGTTCCCCCGCCCCAGTTCTCGACGTAGTCGCCGTCGTCGTCCTTGTCGAGGACGGCGCCGAGCTCCTCGAGCCAGTGCATGATCGTCGGGGCGTCCTCGACGAGGGCCCGCACGACCTCGGGCTTGTTCTCGAAGTGCCCGCCGCCGATCGTGTCGATGAAGTGCCTCGCCGGCGAGTCGACGTCGCGGTCGGCGGCCTGCGTCCCGCCCTCGGCCATGATCGAGTTGCAGTCGCCGTGCCTCAGCTTGTTGACGAGGAGGATCTTCTCCTTCGCGACGCCGCCGTCGTTCGCCCAGAGGGCCGCCGCCGTCCCCGCCAGCCCGCCGCCCACGACCATGACGTCGACCTCGAAGTCGGCTCGAGAGAGGTCGACTTCGTCCCCCTCGATCAGAGGGTAGGCCTCCAGAAGGTCGGCCACCGGAATCGGCACGGAGTCTCCCGCGTTCGGCCCGAGGACCAGATCCCGCTTGCCGCCCGGCGCGTAGTCCGGATGGACCTTGAGCACCTCCTCGCGCTCTTCCGCCGTCATCGCCTTCGGAACGGAGTCCCTGCGCTTCTCCCGCGTGCGGTTCACGATGTCGATCGAGTCCCGCATGTACTTGGGATATCCCTCGATGTACTCGAACTCGGGCATCTCGTCTCCCCTATCAGTCGCTCTCCCGCTCCCTCGCGGCGTAGCGCTTCTTGAGATCGTCCTTGGTCGCCCCGACGAGTTCGTCGAGCGCCTCGTCGAACTCGCCCTGTTCGATCTGGGCGACTCTGTTCTTCAGATGCTCGGGCTCGGCGCTGCCGTACCGGCCGTACATGCGCCTCCCGAGCTGAGCCACGTGGTACTGGGCGATCTCCGCCGGGCACCTGATCGCGCAGAGCCCGCACTGGATGCAGTCGAACGAGGCCTCCGTCAGCGCCTCGAAGTCACCCTTGATGGCCGCCTGCACATAGTCCATGACCTCGAGGTCCTGAGGGCAGGCCTTCGTGCAGGTGTTGCACGAGACGCAGCGCGCCACCTCGGGGTAGTGCTTCGAGAAGACGGTGTACGAGTACTCCTCAGCGGCCACGTCGTACGACGCGGCGTCCGCCGGGACGAACGGGATCTGCACGAGCGACATTCCGTCCTCGACGCGCGTCTGGCACGCGAGCGCCGTCTCGAGCCTGTACTCGCCCTTCCGGCGGAAGACCGTTGCGCACGCCCCGCAGAACCCCTGCCGACACCCGCACGACCGAATGAGCTTGTAGCCGGCGAACTCCATCGCCGTCATGATCGTGAGATCGGCCGGCACCCGGTAGCCCCGCCCCATGATGTGGATCGTCACCCAGTGCTCGACGTCCTTCGTGTCGACGCCGGTCGTGAGCGACCTCGTGGACTCCGAGATGCGTTCCATCATGCTCGTCTTCGTGCTCACGATTCCTCCTTCACGAGCTGTGACGCCTCGAGCACGCCCGCGGGATCGACGAAGTTGAGATCGAACCGGCAGGCCTCCTCACCGAGACCGAAGGCCAGTGCCATGAGCTGGGTCAGGTAGAGGACCGGCATGTGCTCGAAGTCCGGGTGCCGCGCCGCGACCTCGCGCTGCCTGTTGTCGAGGTTGAACGCGCAGAGCGGACAGAAGGTCGTCAACACGTCCGCGCCGGCCGCGCGGGCGTGCGTGAGGATGTCGTACGCGAGATCGGCGACCGCGTCCTTGTTCGCGACGGTCTGGTAGCTCCCGCAGCAGACGGTCTTTCGAGGGTTGTCGACGACCTCGGCACCCAGCTCACGGATGATGTCGTCCTGCGCGGTCGGCCGCTCCGGATCGTCGATGCCGATCTCCTTCGGCCGGAGGAGCGTGCACCCGTAGTAGGGCGCGACCTTGAGGCCTTCGAGCGGCCGCTTCACGTTTCGCCGGATCGTCTCCGGGTCGATCTCCCTCAGGATCTCGAGGAAGTGCACGACCTCCACGCCGCCCTCGTAGTCCTCCTCCTTGTACATGAGGTCGTTCAGTTTCTCGAGATCCTCCGGCCGCTCGGCGACGCGCGCGTTCGTCCGCTTGAGCGTGTTGAAGCACATCGAACAGAGCGTCACGAGCCTCATCTCGTCCTCGACGATGCCCGCGGCGTTCGCCTCCTGCACACGGATGAGGTTCCGGAGCGGTGCGAGGTGGCGCATGAGGTCGTCGTCGGTGAGCGAGGCGACGACGCCGCAGCAGTTCCACCTCGGAAGCTCCACCAGTTCGATCCCAAGGGCGCGCGCCACCGCGAGCGCTGAGTCCTCGAGGTTCCTGGCGGTCGTCTTGAGCGTGCAGCCCGGGTAGTAGGGCAGCCTGGTTCCGCCGGAACCGGCTTCGCGACGATCGCCCCGCGCGCGACTTGCCTTGTCTTGGGTCACGAATCGCTCTCCTATCCCGTCAGCTTCCTGAGCGCGGCCACGAGCGCGATCTGAGGCAGCTCGTCGAGATCGTCCTCGGGGATCTCCCTCACGTCGATCCGGTCGATCGCCTTCCGGAGCGTGATCTGCCGGAGCGCCTCGGCCACCTTCGAGAGGTCGAGTCCGCGCGGACACCGCACGGTGCACGCGAAGCACGACGCACAGAGCCACATGGTCTTCGTGTCGAGCACATCGTTCTGGCCGAGCTGTACCATCCTCATGAGCTGCGAGGGCGTCACGTCCATCTCGGCGACCATCGGACAGCTCGCCGTACAGGTACCGCACTGATCGCACATCGTGATCTTCTCGCCGCTCAGCTTCGTGATGCGGTCGAGAAGAGCCACGCCCTCGGATGTGATAGCGATCTTCTCCGCCATGACCTCACCTACTTCTGATCGACGAGGACCGCCCCGTCGGCTCGTTCCTTGAGCGCGTCTCTCTTCTCCTGCGGGATGGGCCCGAGCGATCGCACGAGCGCGCACATCTCGTCGATCTGACCGGCGAACTTCGCGAGCATCACGGTCACGAATTCGACGGAACGCACCCGTTCCGGATCCACGCCCTCCTCTTCGAGGATGCGCTTCGTCTCCGCGGCGTGCGCCCTCATCGCCCGCGTGCTCCCGACGTACGGCGTCGACTTCTCCTCGCTGTCGGCGACGAGGACGCCGCCGGCCCCGAGCGCGAGCGCCCGGAGCGCGAGCTTCGGCGTCACCCGGCTCCCGCTCGGGACGCCGATGATCCTCGAGTCGGACGCGTAGGGCAGCCTCGACGTCCCGACGTTGTCGGCGAGACGGTAGCCCGTCATGTCGTCGGCGAAGACGAGGACCACGGTACCGGGCTCGGCATCCTCGAGGGCCGCCTCGACCTCGGCCTCGAGCTGGTCGTTCGTGTATCCCTTGAGATCGAGCGCGTCTTTCGGGCACGACGCGAGGCAGGCGCCGCAGCCCGTGCAGGCCGATTCACTGATCGACGCGAGCTTCCCCTCGATCCGGATCGCCTCGGCCGGGCAGGCGTCGACGCAGGCGCCGCAGCCGTCGCACGCGTCCTCGCGCACGAACGCCACGACCGGGCTCAGCGCGTACTCGCCCTGGTTCATGAGCCGGATCGCCCTGGCCGCCGCAGCGCTGGCCTGAGCCACCGTGTCGGGAATGTCCTTCGGCCCCTGGACCGTGCCCGCCAGGAAAACGCCCTCCGTCAGCGTGTCGACCGGCCTGAACTTCGGGTGCGCCTCCTGCAGGAACCCGTCCGGGCTCTCGGTGAGCTTGAGCATCTCCGCGATCTTCGCGGTCCCGGGGTTCGGCACCATTCCGACGGAGAGGACCACAAGATCAAACTCCGACTCGATGAGCTTCCGCGAGAGCGTGTCCTCGACCTTGATGGTCACCTTCTTCGTGACGGGGTCCTCGGTGAACTCGGCCGGCCGCCCGCGGACGAACTTCACGCCCGCCTCCTGCGCGCGCTTGTAGTACTCCTCGAAGCCCTTCCCGAACGCGCGGAGGTCCGTGTAGAAGACGTAGACGTCTCTCGAGGGATCCGAGCGCTTGAGGAGCTGCGAGAGCTTGCTCGCGTACATGCAGCAGACCCTCGAGCAGTACTCGTTTCCGACCTGCTCGTCGCGCGAGCCGACGCACTGGATGAAGGCCACGCGCCCCTTGATCGGCCGGATCGGAGCGCCCTCCGCGGCGTGCACGATCATCCGCTCCATCTGAAGCGCGGTGACGACGTTCTCGAACCGCCCGTAGCCGTAGACGGCCTTCTCGGCGGCGTCGAAGGTCTCGTAGCCGGTCGCAACGACGATGACGTCGACGGTGAACGTCTCTCTCTCGGGCTTGTCGTCGAACGAGATCGCGTCCTGGGGGCACGCCTTCATGCAGAGCCCGCAGACATCGCCTCCCCGCGTGAGCCTGAGGCAGACCGACTCGTCGATGACGTTCGTGTTCGGGACCGCGAAGCCGAACGGGACGTAGATCGCCTTCCGCGAGGTCAGGCCCACCTCGTACTCGTCGGGAACGCTCACGGGGCACGTGTCCTCGCAGAGACCGCACGCCGAGCACTTCTGCGGATCGACGTAGCGCGGCCTCTTCACGACGGTCACCTCGAACGCGCCGAGGTAACCGTCGATCTTCTCTACCTCGGTGTACGTCATGAGATCGATGTTGGGGTTCGCGGGAACGTCGGCCATCTTCGGGCTCAGGATGCAGGCCGAGCAGTCCTCGGTGGGGAACGTCCTCGAGAGCTGGGCCATCTTCCCGCCGATCGAGGCGGTCTTCTCGACGAGGTGCACGTGGAATCCCGCGTCGCCCAGATCGAGCGCGGACTGGATGCCGGCGATCCCGCCGCCGATCACGAGCGCGCGCTTCCCGATCGGCATCGTGCGCTTCTCGAGCGGCTCGTCGAGCCTCGCCTTCCCGATCGCCATCTTCGTGAGGCTCTCGGCCTTGGCGGTCGCCGCCTCGGGGTCGTCACCGTGGACCCAGGAGCAGTGCTCCCGGATGTTCGCCATCTCGAGGACGTGCGGGTTGAGCCCCGACGTCTCGAGAACCCTCATGAACGTGCCGCCCTGGAACTGCGGCGAGCACGCGGCGACGACGATCGCCTCGAGGTCGTGCTCCTTGATGTCGTCGGCGATGAGTCGCTGGCCGAGATCCGAGCACATGTGGGTGTAGTCCCGCGCGACGACGACGTCGTGCTCTTCGCCGGCGGCGCGGGCCACCTTTTCGACGTCGACGACCTCGGATATGTTGCCGCCGCAGTGGCAGACGTAGACTCCGACTCTCACTTCGCCCCCGATCTCGATCGCGTTTCGCGGTTCCGGGGCAAAAAGGGGGTGGCTCCGCAAGGGACCCCCGTCTTCCGCCTCACCGCACGCTCAAGCCTTGCGCGTCAGCCACCTTCCGATGCCCTCCGACGCGATCTTCGCGTCGGCGATGGCGGTCACGGCGTCCAGGTTCGTGTTGACGATGTCCCCGCCGGCGAAGACGCCCGGCAGGCCGGTCATCCCGTTCTCGTCGACGCTCACCTTCCTCGCCGCGGTGAACTCGATCTTCCCGAGCATCTCCTCGGGAATGTATGAGAGATCGGCGCCCTGGCCGATCGCCTCGATGATCATGGTCCCCTCGAGGACCATCTCCTGGTCCTCGAAGAACGTGGGCGCGAACCGCCCGTCTTCGTCGAAGACCGACTTCACCTTCATGCAGAGAAGCCCACGCACATTGCCCGCATCGTCGAGGAGCACCTCCTTCGGACCCCAGGCGGGGTTGAACTCGATGCCCTCATCTTTGGCCTCCCGGACCTCCTCGTCGGTCGCGGGCAGTTCGTCCCAGTCCTCGAGCGACACGGTCCGCGTGATCACGTTCTCGCCCGGGTGCTGGATGTGCTGGAGCCGAAGCGCCTCCCTGGCAACGTCCATCGCGACGTTCCCGCCGCCGATGACGATGACCTCGGTCGTGACCTCGCTCTTCTTCTTCCCCTTGTTCTTCCAGAGGAAGTCGAGGGCCGGCACGCACTTCTCCGAGTTCCTGACCCTCGTGGACCGGCTCGACGTGAGCCCGGTGCCGATGTAGACCGCGTCGTAGTCCTTCATGAGATCCTCGAAGCGGACGTCCTCGCCGACGCGCGTGTTGAAACGGAAGTCCACGCCGAGAGAGCCGATGTACTCGACGTCCTTGTCGATGCTCTCGACCGGGAGTCGGTAGCGCGGCGGGCCGACGCGGATCATGCCGCCGCCGCCCGGACGCTCGTCGAAGACCGTGACGTCGTGCCCCTCGAGCCTCAGGAAGTAGGCGACCGAGAGGCCGCCCGGGCCGGCGCCGACGACGGCGATCTTCCTGTCCGTCGGCTCGCCGGGATGCGCTTCCAGAGCCTCCTTGTAGTCCCTGATGGTGTCAGCCACGTAGCGCTTGAGCCAGCGAATCGCCACGGGCTCGCCACGGAGCCGGAGCGAGCAGGCGTCCTCGCAGTGCTTCATGCAGACGCGGCCGCAGATCGCCGGTATCGGATTGTCCTCGAAGATCTTCCGAAGTGACTCGTCCGGAGCGCCGTCGTGAATCGCCTTGATGTAGTCCGAGATCTTGAGATGCGCGGGGCAGGCCTCCTCGCAGAGCCCGCACTCGAGGCAGCGCTCGGCCTCGCGGACGGCCTCTTCCCTGCTGTACCCGATGACCTGCTCGACGAACGACATCGTCCGCTCCTCGGGCGGAACCTCGGGCATCGGGACGCGATCCGGCTCGAAGAGCGCGTAGTCGAGGTCGGGTGAGAACCCCTCGTAGTCGCGCTTCCTGTGCGCGAGGCTCGCCTTGAGGATCGAGTATTCCTCGTCCGGCACGAACGACGTGTCGTCCGCCGCGTCGTCCTTCGGGATGAACGTGAAGGTGTCCGTGTCGAAGTGGATGTGGAAGTAGTCCCGGGAGAGCCTGAGCGAACCGGGCGGGCAGATATCGACACAGAGGCCGCAGAAGCAGCATCGCCCGTAGTCGAGTTGAGGCCGCTCGCTCTTCTCGCCGGGCCCTGCCTCGAGTCCCGGAATCTCGACCATCTCGATCGCGACGTTCGGGCAGATGTCGGCGCAGTTCCCGCACCCCGTGCACCGGTCCCAGTCGTTCAGGTGGAACCCCCGGTACCGGGGCGCAGGGGCCTTCTGCTCGAACGGGTACCGGAGCGTCTTCGGCTTCCGAAAGAGGAACCCGGCGACCTTGAGTGAATCGAGCGGGTTGCGTCTGGCCATCGTCCTCGTTCCCTTCCCCCGGCCCCGGGCTACCGGTCGATCTCCGGGGCCACGACGTACAGGCTGATCATGATGTTGCCGACGTCCGCGATGTTCGCGCCGACGAGCGCCTTCTCGAGGACGGCGAGACCGTGGGGGTACGACGGGGTCCGGAAGTGCGCGCGGTACGGCGCGTCGCCTCCGTCGCTCACGATGTAGAGCCCAAGCTCGCCGCGCGACGACTCGCACCGCACGTAGGCGTCGCCCTCGGGAATCCGCCACTTGAACGGGTTCGGAATGCGGTTGTAGACCTCGCCCTCGGGCATCGCGTCGAGGAGCTTGAAGATCATGTGGACGCTCTCGATCATCTCGTTCCTGACGACCCAGATTCTCGAGTACGCGTCGCCGTCCTCTCTCGTGTGAACCTCCCACGGGACCCTGTCGTAGGCCGCGTAGGGATCGTCCTTCCTGACGTCGAACGGCAGCCCCGTGCCCCGGAGCACCTGTCCGCTGCCGCCCATCGCCAGCGCGTCCTCGCGGCCGACGACGCCGATCCCCTTCGCCCTGTCGCGGAAGACGGGGTTGTGGAAGAAGGCGTTGTCGTAGTCGGGCACGCAGCCGCCGATCGAGTGCAGCGTCGAGACGATCCGGTCGACGAACCCGTCCGGGAAATCCCTTCTGACGCCGCCGGGCCAGATGTAGATGTGGTAGACGCGGCCGCCGGTCAACTCCTCGAAGAGATCCAGGATGAGGTCCCGGTGGTACATGGCCCACTGCGAGACGGTGTCGAATCCCAGCATGTTCGCGTACGCCCACAGGCCGAAGAGATGCGAGCCGACGCGGGCCAGCTCGAGGTAGATGCTGCGGATGAACTGGCCTCTCTCCGGAACCTCGATACCCGCGAGCTTCTCGACGCCCATCGAGTAGATCATCTCCATTGAGTCGGGCTCGACGACGTTCATCCTGCAGACCATCGGGAAGTTCTTGATCCAGCTCCGGAGCTCCATGAGCTTCTCGAAACCGCGGTGGAGGTAGCCGGGGTTGGCGACGGCCTTCACGATGCGGTCGCCCTCGACCGTCAGCGTGATGCTGAAGTTGCCGACCATCCCCAGGTGCTGGGGTCCGAAGTAGAGCTCGAGTTCTCTCATGGCTCCTGACTCTCCTCGACGACCGGAGGAACGGCCCCGAAGACGTCCTCGACGTATTCCCTCGTATCGAAGTCCTTCCTGAACGGCGGGATCTCGTACTCCCTCTCGAGGAAGAGCGGCACGAGCCGCGGGTGTCCCTCGAAATGGACCCCGAAGAGCTCATGGATCTCGCGCTCGTACGGCTCGGCCACCGGGAAGACGTCGATCGCGGTATCGAGACTCGGTGTGTCGCGCGGCACGCGCGTCTTCAGAACGATGCTCTCGAACTCGGTCTCGACCGGGCCCCCGGGATAGGCCGAGAGCACGTAGACGACCTCCATCTCCCCCCGCTCGATCCAGTCGACGCAGGAGACGAGCTGGAGATAGCCGTAGCCCGAGTCCTTGAGGAACACGAGCACAGGAAGAACCGACTCGGGCGTGGCGGCGACGGTCAGCCGCGCGTCCCCGTCCGCGCCGGTCCGGATGTCCTTGAAGACCGCCTCGAGCCTGCCTGCGAGCGTGGCGCTCATACGTCCTCCCCCGCGGCGAAGAGCGGCGGCCACTCGAGCTCACCGAGCACGCGCTCCTGGTTGGCGCGGTACTGCGCGTAGTCCCGGCGGTAGCGCTTGTATCCGTCGGCCATGTCCTTCTCGATCAGCGTCCAGAGGTGCGTCACCGCCACGAAGATGGCCTCGGGCCGCGGCATGCAGCCGGCGATCCACCCGTCGATCGGGAGATACCGGTCGAGATGCTTGATGGTGTTGTACGAGTCCCAGTACATCCCGCCGTTGATCGGGCACGAGCCGAAGCCGACCGAGTACTTCGGCTCCGGCATCTGCTCGTAGGTCCTGATGATCGCCCGGAGCGTCTTCACGGAGACGTAGCCGGTGATGAGGAAAAGGTTCGCGTGCCTCGGGGTGGCCGTCGGAAGCACGCCGAACCGCTCGGCGTCCCACCGCGCGGTGATGACCGGCGGCACCTCGATGATCCCGCACCCGGTGCAGAAGTAGACCGCGTGCAGCGAATACTTGTGCGACATCTTCGCGGGCGCCTCGAGCCACTTGACGAGCTGGTTCCGATCCATGCCTATCTCCCGATCACCACGACGAGCACGAGCCCGACGAACGCGATGAGCGTCGGCCACCGCCAGAGATAGCGGAGCGCCTGCTCGATGCGCAGCCGCGGGAACGCGGCGTTGACGGTGAGCCCGAATGCGAGAACGACGAGCATCTTCAGGAAGAAGACGAACGGGTTCGACGCGCCGCCCCACATGAGATTCACGAAGAGCGAGATGCCGATGAACATCGCCAGCGCGTGCTGAATCTGCGCGAGCGCGAGGTAGCGTCCGCCCAGCTCGGCGAGCGGCCCCGACGAGATCTCCTGCGGCGCCTGGACGACCTCGAAGGGCCTCAGGCCGAGCACGGCCGGCATGATGAGGAGGTACGCGAACCCCGAGAGCACGAGCGGGAACGTCGCGATTCCGGGAAGCCCCGCCCGCTGCGCCGCCACGATCTCGCAGATGGAGATGGAGTCGTACCGCGTCATCACGGCCAGCACGATGAGGAGAAGCGGGACCTCGTATCCGAGCGCGAGGGCGAATTTCCGCGAGATACCGATGCTGCTGTTCGGGTTCGCCGCCTCGCCCCCGGCGAGCGCCATCCCGAGAGGCGCCAGGAGCATCATGTACAGAATGACGAGCAGACCGCCCGAGCCCCTGAGCGGACAGATCCCGCCGAACGGCAGGAAGAGCACGACGACGAGCGAGCCGGCCAGCGAGAGGACGACGCCCAGATCGAAGATCGCGCCGTGGCTCACGCTCTTCTGCGTGAAGTACCGCATGATATCGATGAGAGGCTGGTAGAGTGGGGGCCCGTAGCGCCACTGGATCCTGGCCATGAACCTCCTCGAGAGACCGAGGAATATGATCCCCACGACGAGCGCAGCGAGCGGCGATATGACGAACCAGAGGATTTTCATCACCACGGACTCCACACGATCTGAACGAGAATGAGCGCCGCCAGGAAGAGCACGACGTACATGACGTAGTTGCCTACGAACCCCGTGTAGACCCGGCGCACGCCGTCGGAGAGCTCCCCGACCCGGGCCGCCAGGCCCATGAAGAACGCGTCGGCGCGATCCACGAGCCACGGCGCCATCATCCGCCGCAGCGGACCGTAGAAGTCGACCGAGTACTGGTACTTGTCCGGCGGTACCGCCGCCCCGGCCGCGTAGCTGTCCGCCTGATCGACCCGCACGCCCCGCGCTCCCGCGCGGAAAATGAGCCACGCGATCACGAGGCCGACGACGACGGCCGTGAAGATGTTGACCATGTTGATCGCGCCGCTCTCGGCCGCGACGCCCCACGACGCCGCGTGAAGCCCCACGAACCCGAACGAGGAACCGATCGCGTCGATCGCACGCAGCGGTATTCCGGGCACAACGCCGAAGAGAAGAACGACGGCGGCGAGGATCGTCATCGGAAGCCGCATGCTCGCGGGCGCGGGCTCGAGATCCTCGTACTGCCGGGGAAGCTGCCCCAGAAAGATGTTGTGCAGGAACTTGTAGCTGTAGAGCACGGTCCCCCACGTCCCGATGAGCGCCACGAACGCGAGAAACGGTGAACCCTCGAGGATCAGGGTCTTGTAGATGAGCCATTTCGAGACGAACCCGTTCGTCAGCGGCACGCCGATCAGGCCCGAGACGCCGATGAGCGCCACGACGAACGTGACGGGCATCTTCTTGATGAAGCCGCCGAGGGAGTTCAGGTCGCGCACGCCTCCGGTCCTGTACTCGACGGCGCCGGCGACCATGAAGAGAAGGGCCTTGAAGACCGCGTGGCTCAGGAAGTGGAGCGTTCCGCCCGCCACGCCGAGGCTCGTGCCGAACGAGATCCCCAGGAAGATGTACCCCGCCTGCGCCACTGTCGACCAGGCGAGGAGCCTCTTCGCGTCGGTCTGAAGCAGTGCGATGAAGGTCGGAACGATGATCGTGACGGCCCCGATGATCGACAGGATCATGTGGAACGGCAGGAGGCGCCAGCCGAGCGAGAGGAACCCCCTCATGCCCACCACGACGTACATGAGGAGCAGGAACCCGTAGACACCCATCTTGATCAGGACGCCCGAGAGCACGGCGCTGAACGGCGAGGGCGCCTCGGAGTGCGCCGGCGGAAGCCACGCGTGGAACGGCCATACGGCGTTCTTCACGGCGAAGGCCACGCCGAAGAGGAGAAGCACGGCGAGCCGGAAGCCGGACGACGCCGTCGAGACCGCGGCGGCGACGCCCGGGAGCGCCAGCGTCCCGGCGGTCGCGTAGACGAGGACGACGCCAACGAGCATCGCGAGCGAGCCGGTGATCGACATGACGAAGTATTTCATGCCCGCGGCGAGGGCCGGGCCGCCGTTGTAGCTGATGAGCAGGAAGGTCGACCAGCTCATCACCTCCCAGAAGATGAAGAGCGAGAGAAGGTCGCCCGAGAGCACGACGCCGAGCATCGCGGCGTCGATGAGGAGGAGCATCGCGTAGTAGAAGCCGGTCCGCTCCCTCCCCCGCATGTAGGCAAGCGAGAAGATGACCGAGAGGCATCCGATCGACGAGACGGTCATGGCGAAGAGCCACGGGAGCGGCCCCGTCCGGAGAACGAGGCGCATGCCCAGGAAGCCCGTCTGGAAGGCCGTCGAGTCGCTCCGCCCGTAGAGCGAGGCCACGCCCGCCGCGACGGCGAGCGAGACGAGCACGGCGAAGCCGTCGCGCAGCCTGGCGTTCACCCCGCTCAGGAGGTAGGTCACGAGCGAGCCGCCCAGGGCTATGGCAAGGAGGACCTCGAGGCTCATCCGAGCACGCTCCTCACGTAGTGGGCCCTTTCGAGAAGCTCCGACGCCGCCGAGTTCAGGGCGCCGGTGATTGCGTCCGGATAGACACCGAGCGCGATGATGAGAACGACCACGACAAGGATGGGCACGAGAGCGGCGACCGGTGCCTCATGCCTCGCGGGCTTCTCATCCCGCTTCTTGAAGAAGATCGCCTGGATCACGCGGAAGAAGTACGCCCCCTCGATGACGGTGCCGACGAGCACGAGAGCGACGAGCACGAGGAAGAGCGCGCCTCCCTCGGCGACGGCCGCGCGGACGATCATGAACTTGCTCGGGAACCCGGCGAACGGCGGCAGTCCCACGAGCGAGAACGCGGCCACGACGAACGCCATCGACGTCACCGGCATCCGCTTCCCGATCCCCTCGAGAGACGAGATCTCGGTCGAGCCGCTGCGGTAGATCATGTAGCCGACGGCGAGGAAGAGGACGACCTTGCTCAGCGTGTGCGTGATGAGCTGGAAGAGGCCGCCCGCGATCGAGGCGGACGAGGCGATCGAGATTGCGAAGAGGATGAGGCCGATCTGCCCGATGCTCGAGTACGCGAGCATCCTCTTCACGTTGCTCTGCGCGAAGGCGCACATCTCCCCCACGAGCAGCGTGAGGGTCCCCAGGAAGACAAGGAAGAGGAGCATGCTCGACGCGCCGAACATCGTGAAGACCACCCGCACGACGGCGTAGAGTCCGACCTCGATGGCGATGCCGGAGAGGATCGCGCTGATGGTCGACGGCGCCGAGGAGTGCGCGTCCGGCAGCCAGGCGTTCAGCGGGAAGATCGCCGCCTCGACGCCGAGCCCGGCGATGATGAGCGCCATCGGCACGAAGACCGAGACGGTTCCGATCGAACCGACGCTTGCCGCGATGCTCGCCATATTGAGCGTTCCGGTGAGGCCGTAGAGGAGGCCGATGCCGGTGAGGAGGAGGCCGGAGCCGATCGCCCCCTGGATGAGGTACTTCGCGGCGGCCTCGAGCCCGCCGCGGTCCCCGAGGTACGCCACGAGCGCGTAGGATGAGATGCAGAGGATCTCGAAGAACACGAAGAGGTTGAAGATGTCGCCCGTGAGAACGACGCCCGTGGCGCCCACGAGGAGAAGCAGGAAGAGCGTGTGATATCTGGTCGTCGATCCCTTGTCGATGTAGGCAACGGCGTAGATCGACACCACGAACCCGGCGAGAGCGATGAGCGCCGAGAGGATCAGTCCGAGCGGTCCCGCGAAGAGCGTGATCGAGAACGGCGGCGTGAAGCCGCCCATGTTCGCGACGATCGGCTGCTCGATCGCGTGAGGGATGAGCCGGAGCGAGACGATCAGATTGAAGAGGCACGCAACGATCGGGACGAAGCGCGCGGCCTTTCTGGACGCCAGGCCGACGAGCGGCACGCAGAACGCGAGCCCGAGCGGAACGGCGACGAGCAGCGCGGGGCTCACCATCTCAGCTCCTTGATCTTGCGAAGATCCAGCGTGCCGAACTCACGGTAGAGCCGCACCGCGATGCCGAGCGCGAGCGCGAGCACCGCGACGCCGATGACGATCGCCGTCAGAACGAGCGCCTGCGGTACGGGGTCGACCATCCCGCTCGCGTCCAGGCCCGGCCTCGAGAAGATCGGCGCGGTCCCGTTCCTGAGATAACCGACCGAGATCAGGAAGAGGTTGATCCCCGTGTCGAGAATGCTGAGCCCGATGATCACCTTGATCAGGTTGTGTTTCGCGAGGACCACGAGCAGGCCGATGAAGATGAGCCCGAACGCGCCGATGTAGTACGCGTAGTCGTGAAGGAAGCTCATCATGTTTCCTCCACCAGGTCGTGGATGACCCCGGCCAGCTCCGAGCCGACCTTGAACCCGATCGCCGCGTAGATGACCGGGATGACACCTGCGCTCAGAAGCGTGTTCAGGGCGCCGGTCGGCATGAAATTCGAGAGGAAGTACCCACCGCCGACGGCGAGACCGACGAGTCCGAGCACAACGAAGACGAGTCCGCCCAGCGCCTCGGTCGCCGTGCTCCACGTCCTCGATACCCGGCGTCCGCGCGATCCGAGGTAGAGAAGCAGGAACGCGGAGGCGACGACCGCTCCCCCCTGGAAGCCGCCGCCCGGCGTGAGGTGCCCGTGGAGGAAGACGTACGCGCCGAAGAGCATGATGAGCGGGAAAAGGAACCTCGACCCGGTCAGGAGCACGAGGCTCGCCGGCTCAACCTCACGCTTCTCGCTTCCGCCGCCGGTCGCCGCGAGCACCGCGCCGAGACCGAGCGCGGCGACGAAGAGAACGGTCACCTCGCCGAGCGTATCGAAGGCCCGGTAGCCGACGACGACGGCGGTCACGGTGTTCGCGGCCCCGGTCTCCTCCCTCCCGTGCTCGATGTAGTAGTCGCCGATCCCGGTCTTCGGCGCGCCGAACGGCACGTCGAGGAGCGCGAGCCCGATGCCGAGCCCGACGACCGCGAGGAGCACGATGGCGAAGACGGTTCTCATTCCTCGTACCTCTTGGTCCGCCGGATGGCGATCACGAAGACCGCCGTGATGAGGGCGGCGCCGATCGACGCCTCGGCCATGGCCACGTCCGGCGCGTGCAGCAAGAAGAACAGGAGCGACGCGATGAGGCTGACGAGACACGACGCGATCACGGCGCTCAGAAGATCCCTGAAGACGAGCGCGGCAACAGCCGCGGCGAGCATCACGAGCACCAGCAGTGAGACGACAATGATCATGATCGATCCCCGTACTCGTCGAAGTCCTCGGTCATGTCGACGACGCTGCGGTCGCAGAGCGCCACGCCGCTCTTGCGGGCCGCCCGCCCGAGCGCGTGGTTCGAGATGGGGTTCGTCGCGAGGATGAAGAGCGCGATCGCGAGCGCCTTCCAGAACCAGCTCGGCTCCATGATGCCCACGCCGAGGATGGCCAGGAACGCCCCGAGCGTCGTGCACTTCGTGCCCGCCTGGAGCCGGTTGTAGACGTCGGGCATCCTGAAAACGCCCAGGCTCCCGACAAGGAGAAAGAGCGTGCCGATCGCGGTGACGACGGCTCCCGCCGTGACGCGCAGCATCTAGACGCCCCTTTCCAGGTACCGGGCCACCGCAACGAGCCCGATGAACGTCAGGACGGCGTAGACCAGGGCGACGTCGAGGTAGACGCCGCGCCGGAAGACGAACGCCAGAAGCACGAGGAGCGCGGTCGTCACCGTGCACGCCGTGTCGGTCGCGACGGCGCGATCGGCGGCGGTCGGACCGCGAACGACCCTCAGAAGACAGAGGACGATTCCCGCGCCGATGATGCCCAGAAGCGTTGTCGAGAGGGCCGCGCTCATGCGAAGATCTCCCTGAGATACCGCTCGAACCGCTGTCCGATGAGCCTCGTCGCCTCGGCGGGATCCTCCGAACGCACGTAGATCCAGTGGATGAGAAGCGTGTCCCCGAGCACGTCGAGCGTGAACGTCCCCGGCGTAAGGGTGATCGAGTTCGCCAGCATCATCTTCGCGATGTCCTGACGGAGGCCGGTCTTGATCACGACGATGCCCGGCCGGATCGGAAGCCCGGGGTGGAGCACGCGGTAGGCGACGTCGAGGTTCGCCCGCACGATCTCCTGAAGAAGCACGAGCAGGTAGACGACGAAGAACCAGATGCGCCTGGGAGTGAGCGGCGGCAGTCCCAGCCCCGCGTAGGTCCTGCCGAGGAAGAGCGCGAGGACGAGAGCAACGATCCCGCCCGCGACAAGCTCCTGCCAGTGAAGGCTCGAGGTCAGCGCGAGCCACACCGCGACGAGGATCGCGAAGAGGTAGAGTGTGTCCCGCAGCCTCGGAGCTGGCGCCGCGCTTCCGCCGGAAGCGTTTCTCGAGGGCGCATCGCCCGTGTTGTCACCTGTCCGGTTACTCACTTGCCCTGGCCTCGTCCTGGACGCAGGAACGGTACACGAGCCGCGCCATCGTGAGACTGAGATCGACGCACGTGACCTTCACGTTCGCGGGCATCGCGGTCTCGCACGGCGCGAACGAGAGGATCGACTTCACACCCGAGGCCGCGAGCCGCTCCGCGACGGCCGGCGCCGAGACCTCCGGCACCGCCAGGATCGCAACGTGGATCGATTCGGGTCCGAGCTTCTCCTCCATGCGGGAGACGTCGTCGATGACGACCTTTCCGATCCGCGTGCCGATCTTCTCCGGATTGCTGTCGAACGCGAGAACGATCCGAAAGCCTTCGAGCTCGAATCTTGACTGCTCGAGGAGCGCGCGGCCGATGTTGCCCACACCGACGAGCGCGACTCTCGTCTCCTCATCGAAGCGCAACTTCCGTCGGATGCCCCGGATGATCTCGTCGACGTTGTAGCCGACGCCCCTCGTTCCGAGACGGCCGACGTACGAGAAGTCCTTCCTGAGCATGGTCGGCGCCACGCGGCAGAGCCGCGCGAGGTCCTTCGACGAGATGGTCTCCTTCCCGTCGCGCCTCAGGCACATGAGGGGTCTCAGGTACCCGAAGAGTCGGTCGATGGTCTCCTTGGGGATCGGCTGCCTGTCCATCTGCCACCGGCGCCGGCCCGTGAAGCCGGTGCCGCCTCCCTGCTCCTCCGCTCCCTGCATCACCGCTCGTGAATGTGATCGCATTCACAAAACAGGACCATGGTACCCGAACGGGGGCTCAGACGTCAAGAATTTCCACGGGAACAGAGAAGAAACGGACAGAGTGCCGGCCAGAAGGCACCCTGTCCGCTTGGCCTGTGTGGGGGCCCTGATACGGCCTGGAGGTCCGCCGGTACCCGCCGGGGTCACCTCACCAGAACGATGGCCTCGCGGGCCTCGCTCCCGCCCGCCCGGAGCCGCACGAGGTAGACCCCGCTCGCGACGGCCTGTCCGGCGCCGTCGGTGCCGTCCCAGGCCGCGGTGTGCGTGCCCGGGCCCAGGTGATCCTCAAGCGGCGTCGCAACGAGCCGCCCAGCGACCGAGTAGATCTCGAGCGCGACGTCCGCCTCGGAAGGAAGATCGAACGCGAACCGCGTCCCGGAGCGCGACGGGTTCGGGGACGCCGGATGGAGCCGGAGAGCGAGGACCTCTCCCCCGTCGTTCACGCCGGTGTCGTCGACGGTGAGGGTCACGACGGACGTCGCGTTGGGCCCGATCGAGTCCACGGCGACGACGGCGGTACCGTCGGGCAGCCGTCGGACGAGCGTTCCGCCCTCGACGATGTAGTCGTTCCCGGCGTCGGCCGGGACGTAGTGACGCACGTCGGTCCACGTCTCGTAGTGGAGGTTCGTGACCGAGGACGTGATGAGGCTGTCCGGCTGGCCGTCGAGCGTGAACTGGATCCCGCCGAGCGGCCACGGCTCCTCGGTGCTCCTCGTGCCGTCACCGTCGGTGTCGGCGGTGAAGAACGCGACCTCCGTTCCCTCCACCTGAACCCATCGCCACGTGATGGCGTCGCCGAAGACGCCGCGGCGCTCGGCGCGATCCGCGGCGAGCGCGTCGAGCGCGTCGGCCAACCGCGCGGCCTCGGGGTCGCCGGTCGCCCGCATCTCCTCGGCCGTCGCCGCAGCGGCGCTTTCGTCCTTCCCGAGCGAGGACGTCTGCGTGTGGAGCGGGTATCCCGGAAACGCGACGTCGCGCTCCCAGTCGTCGGCCGTCAGGAAATCGTTCCTGCCGAAGGAGTTCGTGCCGGAGTTCAGGTACGTCTCGAACCGGTGCGTGTGGCCCGCGAGCCCGAGCGCGAAGTCGCTGGCGTTCATGATGTCGCGCACACGGGTCACGTTCGTCACGTTCCAGGTGAACTTGTCGTAGTTCGGCCCGTGCATGAGCCAGAAGCGCGGTTTGTCCTGGGCCCCGAGTGCCGCGATGTCGGCCTCGGCCCAATCGAGAGCGTCGGACGACGGCCCCTCGCACCGGTAGAGCTGGAAGAGACCGTTGTCCCACCTCGTGTCGAGAGCGTAGAAGCTCGCGCTGCCGAGCCGCACCACGGAGTTCTCGAACCTGTTGATCTCGTGGAAGTAGCGCATCGGGCCGGCGGGATCGTAGCTCTCGCCGTCGTTGTAGTAGTCGTGGTTCCCAGGCATCACGTAGGCGGGAACGCGCAGGCCGGCGATGAGATCGAGGAACTGCTGCGGCCAGTCGTGCCCCGCATGCTGGTTCTCGCAGATGTCGCCGGTGACGATCACGATCTCAGGATCGAGGAAGTTCGCCTCCTCGACGAAGAAGCCCAGGCGCTCCGCCGCCGAGTACTCCTCCGCGTCGTAGCCGACGTGGGGATCGGTGATGTGGATGAATCCCCAGCTCGCCGGGTAGTCGTCGTATATGCGGACCGCGCTCACGCTCTCGTAGTGGTACGAGCTCACGTCGATCTCGATGCCGTAGACGTCGGCGGGCGTGCCGGCCGGCACGACGACAGCGATCTCCTGCACCTCGCTGAGACCCTCCTCGTAGAGCATCACGGCGAGGTCGCTCCCCGGGGTCGGCGCCTGCGCCGTGACCCACGAGACGGTGAGCGGGAACGCGTCGCCCTCGGGGCTCACGAGCGCCACCGTCACGTCGCCGACGGCGTAGGTCCCCGAGAGCCCGATGAGGATTTCGAAGCTCTCCCCGTCCTCGCGCAGAACCGGCTGGCCGAGCCTCGGCGAGTAGAGGTCGTCGGAGAAGTGGTCCCCGCGCCCGCCACCCAGGTCTGCGGGCGATGGTGCCGCCGCGAATGAGACGGAGGCGGCGAGGAGGGCGAGCGCGATCGTGAAGAGAAGCTTGCAGGCGGATACGGGGATACGGAGCGCGGGGCGGAACCGAAGCGGTCTCGTCATCGGGTCGCTCCTTTCCTTGGGAATCGCCGTGCACGTTGCTGTCGGTGGAGGAACCCGTCGTTCCATTCTACCACGAACCGGGGGGCGTTCACCATCTCACCCGCCCCGGAGCGCGCATTGCGCGCGGACTCGAGGCAAGGGGCCCCGTGCTCTCGCACGGGGCCCCGGGGAATCGGCTTGACACCGGCTGTTCCGTACTAGCGATAGAGCGCCTTGATCGTCGACCACGTCCCCTCGAGAACAGGCGACGGTGGGAACTCGATGTGGAGCGCGCTCGGACAGCATGGGCTGTTCCAGTAGATGTGGCCGTCGCCGATCTCGTCCTCGCCGTAGTCAATCCGCACGATCAGGGACTCGTTCGAGAGGGTCACGAGAGGGATGGTCCCGAAGTCGAAGAAGTACACCTGTCCGCAGTAGGGCGGCGCCATCTGGTTCGTGATGATCGCGGCCGCCTGCGGCCCGAAGGGCACGAAGGATGCCGCGTTCCCGGGAAGCCCCGTGCCGAGTCTCACGTACACGACGTTCTGACTTCCGGGCCAGTTGTTCGCGAAGTAGATCTCCGCGCAGAAATCGCAGTCCTCAAAGGTTGTCGTCATGAGGGGGGAGTACGCGAAGAAGTCCTGTTCGGGCATGAGGTCGCAGATGCTGCACTGCTCCTCGGTCGCGGCGTTCCCGAACATCTCCTCCCAGTAGTCGTACGCGTACTCGCTCCACTCGATCTGAGTGAGGCTCTCGGGACCGTCGTTGAATTCCATGACCCACTCGAGCGTCTGCGCGTGCGAGAAGGAGGTCGCAAGGAGAAGTATCGCTACCACGGCGACGATGGACGACACGCGTGCTGTCTTCATCATCAGCTCTACCCTCCGTAGGCGAAGGAACTCCTCTGAAAGGAAAGCACCCCACAATCACTCAGCGCTCATCGATCACCTCCTCTCCTGGCAACCGGATCGCGAAGCAGCCGGCGCCGCTCCCCGCAGGGCGCGGCGGCCCGCTCACAAGACCAGGTACCGGCGACCCCCTCATCGGAAGCGAAAGCAAGGATACATGATTGACCCTCACACATCAAGTGTCCAATCAGTCCATACCCCGACCAGTCGAAACATCCGGGAAGACGGGCCCCTCACGGAGAGAGGCGGACAGGCCTCCCACGAAGGGTCTGACCTGTCCGCCTCGATCGTACAAGCGTCTCCGGCCCGGCGAAGGAAGAAGTCCTTTGAGGATGATGCCACAATCCGCCGCGCTTTGCTACCTTGGCCGGGGCGTTCCGGACGCACTTCGCCCAAGCAACGGTCCACTCCCTGACGCACGCGGATCGACGCCTGTGCCCCGCGCTGCCCCGATCTTGACGAAGCGTCAGTTCTCTGCGAAAATGGAAGCACGTTCGAGGCGCGTGAAACGAGATGCCGGGAGGCCGGACCATGACACCCTCTTCCCGCACGGGACTCGGGGCGGCGCTGCCCTTCGCGGCGGCACTTCTTCTGATGCTCTCCGTCGGCGCGTCCGGCTACGAGATCGGGCACACGTCGGCCGCCTACACCGACCCCGACCGGGGCGACCGATCGGTCCCCACGGAGATCTTCTACCCGTCGGACACTCCGGGCGACGACGTTCCGATCGCGGCACCGCCGCCGGGAGGCTTCCCCGTCGTGGCGTTCGGCCACGGCTTCCTCATCCCGTGGGACGACTACGAATACGTCTGGGAAGGCCTCGTCCCGGAGGGGTACGTCGTCGCGCTCCCGCGAACGGAGCAGGGCCTCCTGCCGAGCCACGCCGAGTTCGGCCGTGACCTCGCGTTCGTGGTGCGCCGCCTCCGGATCGAGGGTGACGACCCGGGCTCGCTTCTCTTCGGCGCCCTCTCGGACGCCGGCGCCGTCGCGGGGCACTCGATGGGCGGTGGCGCCGCGCTCCTCGGGGCGGCCGGCGACGCAACGGTCACGGCCGTCGCGAACCTCGCGGCCGCGGAGACAAATCCCTCGGCGATCGCGGCCGCATCAGGCATCACGGCGCCCGCGCTCCTCTTCTCGGGAGGCGTCGACTGCGTGACACCGCCCCCGGATCACCAGATCCCGATGTACGACGCGCTCGCGTCGGACTGCAGGACGAGGATCACGATCGACGGAGCGAGCCACTGCCAGTTCGCCGAGTACAACTTCGTGTGCTCGCTCGGCGAGGGCGCGTGCGACGATCCGACGATCACGAGAGAGGAACAGCACGGCCTCACGATCTCCCTCCTCGAGCCCTGGCTCGGGTACGCCCTCGGCGACGACCTCTGGGCGTGGCTCGACTTCCAGTCGCTCCTCGAGACCACGTCCGGCATCGCCTACGAGCAGGACTGCACGCCGACCTCTGTCGACGAGCCGGTCACCGGTCTCGAGCCGGGAGACGGCAACATCGCTCTCGCTCCTTGCTCGCCGAACCCGTTCACGCGATCGACGCGGGTCTCCTTCTCGCTCCGCGAGGCGGGCCGCATCTCCGTACGCATCTACACGCCCGACGGACGACTCGTGAAGAGCCTCGCGGAGCGCGCCTACGCCCCGGGCCCGCACGTGGTCCTCTGGGACGGCCGGGACAGAACGGGACGCCGCGCGGCCTCGGGCGTCTACCTCTGCCGCGTCGAGAGCTCGGGCGAAAGAGAACTCGGCTCGCTCGTGCTGATCAGGTAGGATCTCTCTTCAAGACTGCACACCAACCGAACGGCGAACCCGAGACGTGGGCGCGGCCCACGGAAAGGAGTCCGCAATGCGCACGTGTGGAGTGCGAACGACGATCGTCCTCGTCGCCGTGCTGGTAGCCCTGGCGGCCGGCGCTGTCGTTGCCCAGGTGGCTGGGATCTACCAGGCGGACGAGTGGGCGACGGAGAAACACGTGCCGGTGATCGACTGCCCTGACACGTTCGTCGCCGGAGAGATGACGCCCGTCACGGTCCAGGTGGGCAAGGAGATCGCGCATCCGAACACAACGGAGCACCACGTCCGCTGGATCCGGCTCTACTTCCTGCCGGAGGGATCGCCGTTCGCGTACGAGATCGGCTCGTACGAGTTCGGCGCCCACGGCGAGTCGACCGGCGGACCGAACACGAGCACCGTCTACACGAATCACAAGCTGACGACGGAGTTCCGCACGGAGGTGCCCGGGACGCTCTACGCGACGGCGTTCTGCAACATCCACGGACTCTGGGAGAGCCAGAAGGAGATCGCCGTGGCCGAGTAGCGCGCGGCCGGGCCGGTCGTCGGGTGTCGGCCGCCGCTCCCTACGCCCCGACGCCGTGGAGCCACCACAGAAGCAGAACGATCAGGGCGGTCACGGGAAGCACGACGACCCACTCGTTCACCTTGAAGAGACGCGGGAGCGTCACGTCGCCGAAGTCGCCGACGGCAAGAACGCCGCGCGAGAGCCTCGGGAAGAGCGCCGCGAAGACGCCCGCTCCGATGAGGATGCCGACGACGCCTCCGAGGAGCGCGTCCATCGAGCCCTGCCCGACCGCGCCGGCCACGGTGCCGGGGCAGTACCCGAGCACGGCGAACCCGACGCCGAAGATGAGACCTCCGACGACCGACGCGCCGAACGAGCCGGGCTTCGGGTGCAGCTCCGCGAGTCTCATGCTCCTCAGCAGGTGGACGCCGAGGGCGCCGACGACGACCGCCGAGAGCATGATGCGCACCACGGTGTGGTCCTCGAGAAGAAGCTGCCCGATGATCACGTCGTAGCGCGTCGCGCCGCCCTTCTGGAGAAGGAACCCGAAGGCGATGCCGACGAGGAGCGCCAGCCCGAGCTGCACCGGCTTTCTGGCGTGCAGTCCTCTGAGCATGGCTTCCCCCTAGCCCGCGATGACGCGGAAGATGAGCATCGCCGCGGCGATGCCGCCTGCGAAGAACGAGATGGCCGCGAGCCAGCTGCTCACCGCCATCTGGAGCACTCCGCTGATCCCGTGGCCGCTCGTGCAGCCGCCGGCCCACCGCGCACCCAGGCCCATCAGGAATCCGCCGGCGAGCGCGACGCCCCAGCGCGCGACGGGCGTGATGCCGAACGCCGCCACCCACCGTGCGGGTGTCCACTCGATCGCGAACCCGCCGGACGCCGCCGCGGAGAGGAACGAACCGATGAAGACGCCCGCGACGAGCATCCATTCCCAGTCGATCTCCGCCGGGAACTTCCTGTAGTACTCCTTCTCGTCGACCTTCGATCCGCGGAAGACCTTCTCGATCATCCCGCTTGTGCGCGCGAACGCCGTCGAGCATCCGATCGGCTTGTCGAGGAGCAGGAAGGTGAACCAGCTCAGAACGCCGATGCCCGCGCCGACGACGTACGGCGACCACCTCGAAGCCGCCAGGAAATCCATGCTCATCCTCCCGCGTGGACCTCTGTCATCCTCGGACCGTGCGGCAGCGCGCATACGGTGCAGGCGCCGACGTACCCCGCGGCCGCGTAGCCCGTGTATCCCCCCGCAGCGTTCTTCATGTTCTCGAAGCCCTTCCTCTCGAGGATGCTCGCCGCCAGGCTCGACCGTTGCCCGGAGCTGCACATGAGAAGCACCGGGTAGGACGAGTCAAGCTCGCTGTGGCGAGACCGGAGATCAGGCGCCGGGATGTTGATCGCGCCTTCGACGTGCGCCCCTTCGAACTCCGCCTCCGCGCGCACGTCGACGAGCGTGATCGTCTCGCCTCCGGTCGCGGTCGCGTGGACCTCCTCGGGTGAGAGCTGTTCCACGTGCGCCGTCGGGTAGCCGAGCTTCACCCACGCCCCCATCCCCCCTTCGAGGTAGCCGGCGACGCGGTCGAGCCCGACGCGCCGGAGCCTGCGCACCGCCGCGTCGACCTGCTCGTTGCTGTCGGCCACAAGGAAGATCCTGGCGTTCGCGGGGACGACCCAGCCCGCAAAGGTCGGGAAGTTCCCGGCGAGCGGAAGGCTCAGTGCGTTCGGCACGTGCTGTCCGCCGAAGGCGTCGTACGACCGGATGTCCACGACGACCGCACCCCGGGCGCGCGAGCGCGCGATGAAATCGGGCGGCTCGATCGGCTCCGGCTCGCGGAGCCTCTGAACGAGCTCCGGACCCTCGGCGTTCACGACGCTGCACCGGGCGAAGTGGTCGGGCGCCGGCGGCATGTCGGTCGTGAGCCACTGCACGAGCTTCCCTGCGCTCCGGATCCTGAGCGCCGGGTTGAAGCGCCGCTCGTATCCGATCGTGCTTCGCCATTTCGCCGCCATCGAGCGCCCGCAGAGCGATCCCGCCCCGTGCGCTGGAAGGACCTCGCAGTAGTCGGGGAGCTTCAGGAGCTTCTCGTGCAGGCTCGCGTGGAGCTTCGTCGCCAGCTCCTCCGCGCGTCCGGGGAAGAGATCGGGACGCCCGACGTCGCCCACGAAGAGCGTATCGCCGGTGAAGACGCACGCGGGCTTCGAGGCGCGGGCAGTGTCGGTCACGACGTAGCAGACGTGTTCAGGCGTGTGGCCCGGCGTCTCGAGCACATCGAGCCGGATGTCCTCGATCTCGACCGCGTCTCCCTCCGCGAGCGGCACGTGGTCGAACGCGCAGCCCGCGGACTTCGGGGCATAGATCGTGGCGCCCGTGCGGTCGCGGAGATCCATGTGCCCCGAGATGAAATCGGCATGGAGGTGGGTCTCGATGACATGCGTAATCCTCACGCCGAGGCTGCGCGCGGCCGCGACGTAGACGTCGACGTTCCGCTCGGGGTCGACGATCGCGCAGGTCCTCTTCCCTGCCACGAGATAGGAGCTGTGTGCGATCTTCTCGACGAAGAAGTGCTTGAGAAGCATCGAGGCCTCCTCATGTCAACCTCAAGAGCGAATGGCGAGGGCGCTCGCGGCGACCGTCCGCCCGCGAGCGAGCGATCACCGGAAGCAGCGGAAGCCCGCTGTGTCGGTCCGGTAGAGCGGGCAGAGATCGCGCGTGGGGTCTTCGAGCTCGGTGAGGGCGGTCGCCCAGCTCCCTCCGCGGAGCGGCCGCGTCGCGCAGGAAAACGTGCCGTAGTCGATCACGGCGACGACATCCGCGCACCACTCCCACACGTTCCCGAGGGCGTCGGCGAGGCCGTGCGGGCTGTCGCCCCTGGGGCTGTAGCTCCCCACCGGTCCAGCGCGCTCGAGGCCGTCGGTCTCGAAGTCGGCGTAGCGGTATTTGCTGAAGCCGAGACGCACGTTCGCGAGATCGAACTCGGGTGCAACGGCGTCGCCCGTCGTCTCCTCCCCCCACGGATACGCCGCCGCGAGGAGGCCGGCGGCCTCGCGCCACTCGCTGCTCGAGGGGAGGCGCCGGCCCGCCCACTTGCAGTACGCGTACGCCTCGAACCAGCTGACCCCGAGCACCGGCCCGCTTGCCGAGGGCGAGTTCGGATCGGTCGACCACGGAGCGGGTGCCGTCGTGTCCCAGTACCTCGGGGCGTGCCACCTGAAGCGACCGCAGTAGTTCCACCCGGTCTCGACGATCTCGAGACTCCCGTCGGTGATGATCCAGTGCTCCCTCAGCTCGTACCCGTCCGCGCGCACGAAGGCAGCGAACTGCTCGTTCGTGATCTCGTACTTGTCGACGTAGTACGACGGTCCCGTCTCGGACTCGACGTAGATCATCTCGCCCCCGAGACCTCGCCCGTCGTAGGCCAGGAGCCTCGGGATGAACCCTTCGAACGTGCCGCCGGGCACGGCGGACCGGTCGAGGACGATAGTCAGGTTCTCCGCCGACGTGACGCCTTCGCCGATCGCGCCGCGAACGCCTGGCGCCCCGGCCTCGATCCTCTCATCGCTCCCCGCGACCCTGAGCAGGACCGCCATCTCGTCTCCATCGGGGTCGAGAAGATCGTAGGTGACTGTGAGGGAGTCCTCCGAGACCGACGTCCGTACGTTGGTGATGATGGGAAGAACGGCCGCCACGCACGGCGCGGCCGCGAGCAGAAAGCCCGCAAGAAGCGCGAAGACGGCCGCGGCTCGATGTGTGGAGACGAAGGCGAACGGCATCATGAACACCCCTAGAAGGGCGCGAGCCCGAGCGTCGGCGTCCCCGGGATCGCGTTCACGATGATCCCGATGGCGAGCGGCACGACGAGATAGACGGCGACGAGCACGACGGTCGCCCTGCGTCCGAGCGCCGCCGAGAGAAGTGGGATGGCGCTCACACAGATTCCTGTGCTCGCGAGCGAAAACGCGAGGGCGTGGCCCATGGAGAAGCCCATCCCGACGAGCGGACCGATGAGCAGGATCTCCTCCCCCGCGCACATGTTGATCGGAACGCCCACCACGACGGCGGCGGCCATCGAGACGAGCCCCGACCTGATGATGGTACCAACGTAGTCCGGCGGGACCGCGGCCACAAAGATCGACCCCAGGATGATCCCGTAGAAGACGAAGCGGATGAGTGATGTGAAGACGCGCCAGCCGGCCACGAGCACGGAGCCGCCGGGTGCCACGCTCGGAATTGCCCCCGGGCCCGCCTCCGCATTGCCTTCGGTCTCGAGGAACGGTCGCACGAAGTAGGCGACCGCGACGGCGATGACCAGGCTCGCCGCGACGCGAAGAACGACGTACCCGACGCCGAGCACTTGGAGACCGAGGAAGACAATGACTGGGCTCAGGAGCGGCGCCGTCGCCAGGAAGACGAGGCCGTCGCGCCGTCCGGTGCCACCGGACGAAATCATGGCCCGGGCGAGCGGCACGACGCCGCAGGAGCAGACCGGCAGCACCGCCGCCAGCCCGAACGACGCGAGCACGCCGCGGATGCGGAAGCGATGCGCGTTGGCTGAGAGAACACCAGAGAGAAGACAGGCCAGGACGAAGATGGGAACGACTGTCGCGGCGTAGTACCAGCAGGCGAGGAAGAACGTCCCGGCGAAGTCAGACGCCGAATCGGCCGCGCCGGTCGCGATGCTGCCGATCGGACAGACCGCGCAGAACGCGAAGAACCCTACCCGGAGCGCCGGGATGAGCCCGGGCAGGATGGCCGCGGCCGCCGCGATCGACGCGACGAGCATGCCCGCGCGCCGGGCGGCGTCGGTAGCGGGGACTCCGCGGAGGAGCGGTGCCCCTCGACGCGAACGGACCCCGTTCACGAAGAGGAGTACGGCGAAGGCGAGTACCGCTACGCCGAGCGCTTCTTCCATCGTCGAGACATGCCTCCCGCGCTCGCCCGAAACCCCGATGGGCTGCCGGGCTCGATCGCGCGCCCGGCTCCTCGCAGTGTAGCGCATGGGGAGGCTGCATGGTACCCCGGTTTCGCCTCGACGATCTCGATTCTACAGGCTCCAGGTGTAGGTCACCTTCGCGACGACGACGGGGTCGAGATACTCGGTCTCCCCGGTCTCTCGCACGAAGATGACCCCGAGGGCGTCGAGGAAGTCGAGACGCGCCGCTACTCTATCCTCAGTTCGAGGTTCTGGGCCGTGTTGTCGGGGCCCGCGGTGACGCGGTTCGACGCGTCCCCCGGAGGTTCGACCCAGCGGAGCCCGTTCACGACGAACTTGAACTGCCAGGCTTCCTTCCCGACGAAGAGCGAGACGTCTTTCCGGAGCTCGTAGACGCCGTCGCTGACCTGGGACATCGGCCAGGCGTCCCTCGACCAGTCGTTGAACCCGCCGGCGACGACGACCGTGTCGATCGAGAGCTCCGCCATGTCGGTCCACCGGCCGGTCTCGTGATCGGTCGTGCCCGCGTAGTCCGCGGCCCTGAACTCGAAGACGACCTCATCGCCCTCGATCCGATAACCGACGGCCGGGCCGGTCTCCTTCGGCTGCGTGCCCTTGGGGGCGGGACCACGCATCGACTCCATGAACTCGAGATACTCCGCCGCGTCGACCAGCATCTTCTCCTCGGGCACGTCCCTGCCGGGTCCGGGACCCGCGGGGTCGACGACGACGTATCCCTCCGGAACGTCGTTGAAGAACTGAAGCCGCATCGAGAACGTACCCTGATCCGAACTGACCTCCTCCCTCGCGATGTAGGTGTAGCCCTTGTCGAGGGCCAGTCGCATCATGTCGGAGAAGAACCTCATCACGTCCTGTCGATGGTTGCCCGTGACCACGGCGGTCGGGTCCATCGTGATGATCGACTCGCTCTCCGAAACGACTTCCTCGGTGAAGACGTGCTTCCTCTTGCCTTCGGGATCGTAGTCGCCCACGAGCCGGACGGCGTTCATGCCGCCGTAGCCGTCCTGCACGTAGCCGTCGGCCTTGGGGTCCATCGGGCCGCCGCCGCGGTGATCGGCCATGCTCTGAGGCCACTCGCCGTTCACGAAGTACTTGTAGTGATGCTCGCCGTCGGGCAGGTCGATCGTGACCGACCAGATCCCCTCTTCGTCGGCGGACATCGGCGTCTCTCCCCAGTCATTGAAGCTCCCGCGGAGCGAGACGGTGGTCACGCCCCACATCGAGGGCGGGTCGAAGGTGAACGTGACATCCTCGGCGCCGGCAACGCCGACGAGCATCGCCGCGACCGCGGCCACGATCGCCGCATGCCGAATCGCGTGTCTCATGACATCCTCCCTTCGCGCACCCCGGAACGCAGCCCGGGTCTCGCAGAGCTACGCCGTCGCGACCGCGCCCGCCCGCATCCGCTGCCGGACAAGCACGAAGAGGATGACCAGGACGACGTCGACGGCCATGTGTATCCACCAGAACACGTGAAGCGACCCGAGCTGAAGGAAAGACCCGAGCTGGGCGAGTATCCCCAGCGTGAACCGCATGATCGCGATGTTCACGATGAGCGCGTGCTTTTCGGGCTCCTTCGAAGCGATCCAGAACAGCACGCCGAGGCAGATCATGACCGCACCGAAGGCGTGCACGTAGGGAATGAAGCCCGGCAGGTACTCGAGGTTGAAGAGCCTCGCGACGGGCGGCGATCCGAAGAGGGCCGGAATGCCCCGGAAAACGAACTCGACGATCGCGGCGATCATGAACGTGGTCCGTGCCATGCTACCCTCCTTCGCCCGTACGGGCGTCTGCCGAGCCACGCCGACGTCTCAGGGGGTTCCGGTCTCCCCGGCCGTCCCGCCCTCGAACGCGCGTGATGCGCCGAGCGGGTAGACCCTCTGCTCGGCGTGATCCCTCTGGAAGACCGAGAGCTTGAAGAAGACGTACGAGAGGACGACCGCGTGAAAGACCCACCGGAAGGGGTTCTTCTCGGCCCGGTAGCTCCTGACCAGTCTCGCCCACCGCCGGAGCATCCTGCCTCCGGAGTAGAACGTGCGGTTCACTCTCCCGAAGGCCTCGAAGACATCCTCCGGCGTCACGTGCTTCGGCTGGATGACGAGATGGTCGCCCTCGTAGTGCGAGAGATCGGCGTCGATGATCCTCCCCTCCTCGAGCGCCTTCCTGTGAAAGGGCGTCCCCGGAATCGGGATCGAGATCGAGAGCAGAATGACACTCGGATCGATCTCGTCGAGGTGCTCCGGGAGGTCGCGGTAGTACTCGGGCGTGTCCTCGTCGAGCGCGAGCATGAGGCCGGTGAACGTCATGATGCCGTAGCGCTTGAGCTTCTCGAAGAGCTCCCTGTACTCCGCCACGCGGTTCTGCTTCTTGTGGACGGAGAGAAGGCTCGGCTCGCTCAGGGACTCGAGTCCGATGAACGCCATCGTGCAGTTCGCCTGCGCCAGGAGCTCCACAAACTCGTCGTCGTGCAGGCAGTCGAAGCTGAACTGCGTGCCGAGCGCCCAGAGCTTGAGCTTCGCGATTTCACGCAGGAGGTCCTTCGCGTATTCGATGTCTCCGCCGAGGTTGTTGTCGTAGAGCATCGCGAGCTTCCGCTTGTGAAACGGGAGCCGCGAGGTCGCCTTGAGGTCTGCGACGACGTCCTCGATCGGGCGTGTCCGGAACGGCGCGTGCTGGATCGTGAGCTGGCAGAAGCTGCACTCGTAGGGGCAGCCACGCGTTGCCTCCGTCACGACCGGAACGCCGTAGACCGACTCCACGAGATCGTAGCGCGGCGGCGGGATCCCGTCGAGCGGCGGCGCGAACGGCGCCTCGTATCGGCTTCTGAGCGTTCCCGCGACGAGGTCACGGACGACCTCCGGCCAGACGCGCTCCGCCTCGCCGACGACGACCGCGTCGACGTGCGGCGCGACCTCGTCCGGAAACGTCGAGGCGTACTTGCCTCCAGCCACGACGGTCTTCCCGAGCTCGCGGAACCTGGCCGCGACGTCACAGGCGTGCGGCGCGCAGAAGTCCATGAAGCTCAGCGCCACGAAATCGGCGTCGGTCCCGTAGTCGACCGGCCGGACCATCTCGTGCAGGACCTCGATGTCGACGATGTCAGGCGTCAGGCCGGCGAGCAGGATGCCCGAGAGAGGCGGCGCCGGCGAGCGCGCGAAGTAGGCCTCCTGGTCGCCGAGATTCTGGAAGAGCACGATGATGAGGAGCTTCGGGCGGCTCACGCGTCGTCCCCCTCCGCGCGCAGCTCGCGCGCGATCTTCCGCATGGCGTGCTCGACGATCGGCGGGGCGAGGCCGTCGAGCGCCCAAAGGAGGCGGCCTTGCGGCGTCGCGATGAGGTCTCTCGCGCCGCGCTCGATCGCACGGACGGTCGCCTCCGCGACCGTCGACGCCGGCGCGTACCTGCCAGCAGGACGGCTGGCGCCGCCGACCTTCTTCTCGGTGTCGTAGATCTCGCTCTCGGTGTAGCCGGGGTAGACGATCATCACCCGGACGCCGGTCCCCGCCAGTTCCGCGCGGAGACTCTGGCTCAGCGCCACGAGCGCCGCCTTGCTGGCGCCGTAGGCGGCGAGGTACGGCACGCCGTGGATCGCGGCGACCGTCGAGATGTTCACGATGAGACCGTCCTCCTGCCTCAGCATGAACGGCAGGGCCTCGCGAGTGCAGTAGAGCGCGCCGAAGAAGTTCACCTCCATGACGTGGCGGTAGTCGTCGATCGACGTCCGGGCCTCGTCTCCGAAGACGCTCACGCCGGCGTTGTTCACGAGGACGTCGACGCTCCCGAGACGCTCGACGGTCCCGCCGACGAGCGTCGACACGTCGTGCGGGTTCGTCACGTCGCAGCGGACGACGGCGGGCGCGTCCGTCCCGGGCCGCGACTCGACGATCTCGCGCGCGACCTCCTCGAGCTTCTCGAGCCGCCGGGCGGCCAGCGTGAGGACGGCGCCGCGGTCGGCGAAGGCGTGGGCGAGCGCCCGTCCGATACCGGACGAAGCGCCGGTGACGACGACACGCCTGCCGCTAAGACGCATGCTTCGCCTCCAGGTCGGTGTAGAGCGAGTCGATCCGTTCGGAGTACCGCTCGCCGATCGTCCTGCGGCGGAGCTTCAGCGTGTGCGTGAGCATCCCGTTGTCCGGGGTGAACGGCTCCGGGAGCGCGACGAACCCCGTGATCCGCTCGTACGAGGCGCCCTCGTCGTTCGCGCGAGCGACCTCGTCTCTGAGCGCCGCGTGAATGACGTGGTGCTTGAGGAGGTCCTCGTACGACTCGGCCGTTGCTCCCCGCTCCGCTGCGAGCTTCTCGATCGCCTCGGGCTCGGGCACGAGCAGCGCGACGAGGCTCTTCCTGTTGTCGCCGAAGACGACCGCCTGGCTGACCAGAGGGCTCCTCGTCAGTCGCTCCTCCACCGGGATCGGCGCGACGTTCTTCCCGTAGGACGTGACGATGATGTCCTTGATGCGACCGGACACAACGAGGTGGCCTTCCTCGTCGAACCCGCCGAGATCGCCGGTGTGGAGCCAGCCGTCCTCGTCGATGGCAGCCGCCGTCGCCTCCGGCTTCCCGAGATACCCCTTCATGACGTTCGGTCCTCTCACGAGGATCTCGCCGGCCTCGCTCGACCTGACCTCCACGCCCTCGAGCGGGCGCCCCACCGTCCCGAGCCGGTGGTCGGCGACCTCGCCGCTCGCGATGACCGGCGACGCCTCGGTCATGCCGTAGCCCTCGACGACGCCGAAGCCGACGACGCGGAGGATCTTGCCGATGGCCCGGTCGAGCGGCGCGCCTCCGGACACAATGAGGCGGAGCCTCCCGCCGCCCGTCGCCCTGATCTTCGACGCGACGAGACGGTCGTACATGAGACAGCGGAGCCAGAGCCAGGGGGAGATCCGCTTCCCCTGGTAGCGACGGTTCTCGCGCTCGTTCAGAAGCGAGAACGCGCGATGGGCGATTCCCCGGCGGAGCAGGGGACCGCTCTCGATCCTGTCGTGCGCGACCTGGTAGGCGCGCTCGAGAACGCGGGGGACCGCGATGAGCACCGTCGGACGGACGGCGGCGACGTCCTTCACGACCGTCGTGACCGACTCGGCATAGGCGACCGTCCCTCCGGCGAAGAGGAAAACGTAGTGACCGCAGGTCCGCTCGAACATGTGGGCCAGCGGCAGGTACGAGACGGCCGAGTCCTCGTGCGTGATCGCGTACCGGTCGATGAGGGCCCTGACGTTGGAGACGATGTTCGCGTGCGTGAGCATGACACCCTTCGGCTCGCCCGTCGTCCCTGACGTGTAGACGATCGTCGCGAGATCGCCACCCGAGACGCCGGCGTCGGGGTCCGGCGGCCTCTCCGCCTGACCGGCGCCCTCCTCCTCCGGACCGGGAGCGCCGAAGCGCACGCCCCAGTCGTCGAGAAGCAGGACCTCCTCGAGCGCCGGGAGGTCGCCGCGGATCTCCTCGACGGCCCCGAGGAGCTTCGCGTTCCCGACGAAGAGCATGCGCATACCGGAGTCCCGCGCGATGTAGAGGAGTTGGTCGGCCGGAAGCGTCGGGTAGATCGGCACGACGACCGCGCCGAGCGAGAGGACGGCGAGATCGGCGACGATCCACTGCGGCCGGTTCGGGCAGGCGATGCCCACGACGTCGCCCCTCCGGATTCCGAAGGCGCGGAGCCGGTCCACGGCCTGGTCGACCGCGCGCGCAAGGGCGTCGTAACCGACGTCGACGTACGTGCCTTCACGCCGGTACATGAGGGCCGCCCGACCGCTGTGCCTGCGCGCGGCCTCGCGGACGGACCCGTGAATCGTCGTGGCCCTCTCGTTCATCGTCACAGCCCCCGCTCTCGGTCCGACGCCTTCACTCGAGGCCCTGCGACCTCCCGATCTCCTCGTACTTGTCGATGATGAGACGAAGGTCCGTCTCCTTCGCGGTCGTCAGATCAACGACCGGCCGCATGTCGACGTCGATCTTCATCCCGGACGGCAGCTCGGCGGTGAGCGCCGGCCGCTCCTGCACCGTTCCGAACCTCACCGGCTCCAGCCCCAGCGACGGAGCCTCCTCCTCGAACGCCTCGACGCGGTCAGCCGGGATGGTGAAGACGAGCTCGTACTCGCCGTGCGGGCCCCAGAGCATCATCCACTCGGGCCTGCCGCTCCTCTTGCAGACCTCGGCGGCGTCCTCGCAGAGGAACCGCGGCCAGTCTCCGTCGATCTCGAAGCCGCGGGCATTCAGCCGCATCAGCTGGTCGAGCGTCGCGAGGACTCCGTCGCTCGTGTCCATACAGGCCGTGGCTCGGCCCCGGAGCGCGACGCCGGCGGCGATCCGCGCGGCGGGACGATAGCGCTCTTCCGGGAAGTCCTCCACGGACAGGCCGAGGATCCTCGCCATCGCGAAGGCGTTTCCCGCGCCTGCACGCCCCGTCAGGTAGACCGCGTCGCCCCTGCCGATGCCGCGACGGGTGAGCGCCTCGCGACGCGGGACCGTCCCGATCGCGCACGCCGTGAGCGAGATCTCCGGCGTGGCGTTCGTGTCTCCGCCGAGCACGTGCGTCCCGAGCGACCGGCACGCCTCCTCCATCCCGAGCGCCGCCCTCGCCTCGAACGACCGCTCGAAGTCGCCAGGGTTCGAAGCGGAGATGACGACGCCGACCGGTTCGGCGCCGACCGCGGCGAGGTCGGAGAGCGACGCCATGATCGTGACCCAGCCCATTGTGTAGGGATCCTGGTAGAGCCCGGCCCGGATCTCCTCGGCGACAGTGTCGATCGTGATCGCGAGACACGCATTCGCATCTCCCGGCAGCGGGACGAGTTCGGCGTCCGACTCGCGGGGCGCGTTGATCTGGTCCGGCGCCCGGGAGAGCACTCGGGTCCAGGCGTCAATCGCGACATCCTCGGGGTTGTGCTCGGGAGGTGTCATGCGGCGACCCTGACCTTTCCGGGAAGCACGGTGAACTCGGCGGCGCGCGCGCGGACGATCTCCCCGTCGGTCTCGAGCGCGAAGACCCGGTCCGCTTCGACGCGCGCGCTCTGACAGATCCAGGACCTCGTCTTCGGCCGCCCTCGGAAGCGCCGCTTCCTGAGCGCGGCGAGCGTCGTGAGCACCTGGAAGCGCGTGAGCCGCTCGCAGAGGTTCACGCCGAGCGCCCCGTCGTCCGGCTCGATCGGCGTATCGTAGCAGAACGACCCGCCGAAGTGCGGACTCTTGATGACGCCGAGGTTCGTGACCGGGATCGTCTCCGCCTCGCCCGCATCAACCGAGAGCCGGCAGACAATGTCGCGGAACGTCGCTACGGTCGTGAGCACGGCCGCGACGATGGCTCCGTCGACCGACACGGTTCTCGCGGTACGGATGAACGCCGTCGGATCGTTGAACCTCGCGTTCGCCTCGGCCGTCACGCCCAGGCTCGCGTTCATGAGCGCATGGCGCGTCGCCGGCACGCCGCCGGGGTCCTCGTAGTCGATCCGGATCACGTCCGTCGTTCTCGCGCGCCCGGCGTCGATCCGGACCGGAACGCCGGCAAGGAGCGCCTCGGGTCGGAACGGCTTGTGGAAGTCGTTGCTCGACCCCATTCCGATCGCGCCGAGCGTCACACCGGCGGCGCCACCCTCGTCGATCCCGACGATCGCGTTCAGGACCGCGTTCACCGTACCGTCTCCTCCCGCTGCGACAAAGGTGCGCTCCCCGTTCTCGCGGCCCCGGCCGACGGCGGCCGCCACGTCGCTCCCCGGCCCGATTTCCTCGACGCGGAACCCGGGGGATCTCTCTTCGAGAGCCGGCGCCACCCTCCGCCAGATGTCTGCGGCCCGACCGTAGCTCGCTCGCGGATTCAGGAGAACGAGCATCGTCTCACACCTGCCCCCGCTCCGGGCGAAGCCGAAGCGAGAGCTCGAAAGCGGCGTAGAACAGGATCAGAAGCGGCAGCCATCCCGGGCGGTTCGCCACCGTCACGGCCAGGCAGTAGAGCACGAAGGCGCGCACCGAGTTCGCGATCGGGGTGCCCGTCGCGCGCTCGTCGTTCGTCCGGTGCATCGCCGCCTGCGCGAAGACGTGCGCCCCGATCCCCGCGGCGAGCATCGCCACGCTCCAGACGTTCGCGCCGATCCAGGCGATCGACCGGGCTGCGAGAGCGGCGGCCACGAGGGCCGTCGCATCGCCGACCGAGGCGGCGGGCTGCCAGCCGAGCGCGACGGGAAGCGTGTTGTATCCGGTCTGGCGGTCGGCCGAGATGTCCTTGAAGTAGCCCATCACGACGAAGTTCGCGTAGCCGAAGAAGACCGCGCCGACGGCGATCGTGAACGCGGGGCCGAGCGGCCCGAGCGGCCTGATCAGCGCGGCCGGATCCACGCTCCGGTCGACCCAGCGCCCCATGAGCGGCAGGAGCGCCACGATCCACGAGTTCCACGCGGGCCCGCCCCACCACCTTCTCTTGAAGAACGTATACGTCAGAAGCCCGACGACCGCCGCCGCACCGAGGAGGACGATCACCGGATTGAGGGCCGCGAGGACGACGACGGCGCCGGCGAGCCCAACGAGGCTCGTCACGAACACCTGCCGCTTCGTGAGATCTCCGCGCACGAGCGGGCGGTACGGCGCGGAGATCGCGTCGGTGTCGGTCTGGAAGCAATCCGTGAGCGCCTGGCCGAACCCGTACGAAAGGAAGAGCGCCGCGAAGGCGAGCGAGACGCGGACTGGGTCGGGGTTCGGGACGAACGACAGCCCGACGAGCCCGGCGGCGCCCGAGACGAAGAGAAGATACGGGCGCATCGTGATCAGGTAGGCATGGACGAAGCCCGCAGCGCGTCCGGGGGCGGCCGTCGCCACGTCAGATCACTCCCAGTCGAAGGCCCACAATCCTGAACTTCTCGAGCGCCGTGTCGATCTGCTCGTCTTCGAGGCTCGCCATGACGCTCACGCGAATGAGCGACGCTCCCTCCGGCACCGCCGGCGAGACGACCGGGTTCACGACGACGCCCTCGTCCTCGAGCTCCCCGGCCATCCGGAACGTCTTCTCGTCGTCACCGATCAGCACAGGCAGGATCGGCGTGACGGTCTCTTCGAGCCGGTATCCCATCCCTACGAGTCCCTCCCTCACCCGGCTCGCGTTCGCGCGGAGCCTCGCGAGGAGCCCCGGCTCCTCATCGATCACATCGAGGCACGCGAGCACGGTCGCCATCGCAGAAGGCGGCGGGCTCGCGCTGAAGATGAACGGGCGCGAACGGAGTTTCAGAAACGTCACAACCTCGGCCGTCGAGGCGGTGAACCCGCCCACCGTCGAGAGCGTCTTGCTGAAGGTGCCTGAGACGACGTCGATCCCGCCCTCGAGCCCGAAGTGCTCGAGCGTCCCGCGACCCGTTGCGCCAAGCACGCCGGTCCCGTGCGCGTCGTCCACCATGACGATGGCGCCGTGCTCGTCCGCGAGACGCTTGATCGCGGGAAGGTCGGCGAGCGTGCCCTTCATACTGAAGACGCCGTCGGTGACGATGAGCTTGTCCTGGCCGTCCGGACACGACGCGAGCTTCTCCTCGAGGTCGCCCATGTCGTTGTGCCGGTAGACCTTCGTCACGGCGCGAGAGAGACGACAACCCTCGACGATGCACGCGTGGTTCAGCTCGTCGCTCAGGATGACGTCTCCCTCGCCGGCGAGAGAGCTGACGGTCCCCATCATGGTCATGAAGCCGGTGCTCATGACGACGGCGTCCTCGGTCCGCTTGAACTCGGCGAGACGCCGCTCGAGGCGTGCGTGGATGCTCGTCGTTCCGGTGAGGACCCGCGAGCTGCACGCGCCCGTGCCGTACTCCCGGACCGCGGCCGCGGCAGCCTCGACGACCTTCGGGTGCGTCGCGAGGCCAAGGTAGTTGTTGGAGCCGAGCATGATGAGCGTCCGCCCACCCATCGTGACCGCGGGCGTGGATGGAGGATCGAACTCGCGCAGGTAGAAGAACTGACGGTTCGCCTTGAGAGAGGCGATCCAGCGGTTGAACTCGCGGCACTTGTCGAAGAGGGCCATCGGCGCTCCCATTCCGGCACGGGGCAGGCGCTTGCGACGTTTCCAGAGGGTACAGGCACGCTGAGCGATGCTCAAGCCGAATCGGCGTTCCGTCCCCTATCGCTTCCCGAGCATGTGAAGCTCCCAGAGGTCGCGGTCACGCCAGTGGAGGAGCGGCATCATCGCGAGCTGACCGGTCTTGCCGATACTCTCCTCGAGGTACTCGAGCTCCGCGAACTTCTCGCGGATGTCCGGAGCCGGCTTCGGATCGAAGCCCGCCTCTCGCATGAGGAGAATCCCCTTCGCCCGGATCGAGAGCTCGACGCGGAGCGCCAGCAGGTTGAACATGTCGGCGACGATCTCCGGCGGGAATCGGTCCCGGAGCGACGACAGGTACTGCCCGATCCGCGAACCTGAGAGGCCTCCCGACTCGATGATCTCGAGAAGCTCGGCGTCCGTGTCGAACCCGATACCCAGCCAGCTCTTGAGCGCGCGCTCGCCCTGGCGGAAGACGGCGTACATGAGCGCCGGGAGCGCCAGCACGATCCCGAGCACGGAGATCGCCGGTGAGAAGATGAAGTGGTTGTAGAAGGAGTGAAGAACGATCGCCACGCCGAGGCCCGGGAGGTAGATCCATGCCTTCGCGAACCCGTATCGTTCGGAGAGACTCTTCGTCACAATGCCGAAGACCGCAGTCGCACCACCGTGCATGAGCGCGGTGCCGAACCCTCTGAGTACGCAGAGCGCGATGCTCGTGTCGCAGAACGCGTTCACGTAGTAGACGTTCTCGACGATCGCGAATCCCGTCCCGAGCGCGAACCCGCAGATGGCGGCGTCGACCATGAACCCGACGCGCTTCGTGGCTATGAGCCAGACGAGGAACGCGCCCTTGAGGATCTCCTCGACCGGAGGCGCGGCGTAGCGCGTGAAGGGCGTCGCGTCCCACCCGGACGCCGTGAGGAGGAACCTGTTCACGACCATCCCGAGGAGCGCCACGGCGACGCCGGCGCCGATGGTTCGGACGATGGACGAGCGTCGCACGAGCTTGTAGCCGTCGAGCACGATCAGGCTGACGAGAAAGACGATGACGGGAAGCGTGCTGATCGCGATGCCGAGAACGTAGGTCGGCATGGTGCTTCTGATGACCATGCGTGCCCCCGGGCTCTACTCTCTCGCACCGATCAGGATGAAAGCGCTCCAGTAGTACGGGTGCTCGTACGGACGGCGGCCGCTCGCGTCCTCGTACGAACGCAGCCACGACTTCGCCTCCGCGAGCGCCGCGGCCTTCGGGATCGGTTCTCCGTTATACTCCGCGCGCTCGCCCTCGTACCGGCCGGACCGGTTCTCGTAGAACCGCTGCATCAGGAGCGCCGTCGCGCGGTCCTCCACCTTCCAGAGGCTCACCACCACGCTCCGGGCGCCCGCCTGAAGGAGCGCCTGCGCGAGCCCCACGTACCCCTCGCCCACCACCTTCTTTCCAAGACCAGTCTCGCAAGCCGAGAGCGTCACGAGGTCCGCGTTGAGGTCGCACTCCGCAACGATCTCCTGCGCCGTGAGCAGCCCGTCGTAGATGCGCTCGCCGGTAAGCGCGCACTCGATCGGGTCCGGAAGACCAATCTGTGAGAGCACGAGCGCCGACTGCTTCGGATCCTCGTCGTCGACGAGCGCGTGGGTCGCGATGTGGATCGTGCCGAACTCCGCGAGCGCGTCCTCCTGAGCAAGCCCGAGAATATCTCGCTCGTCGGCGTCGGGGCCCAGAAGCGTTCGCGCTCCGGGCATCATCTCATCGAGCAGCATCACCTCCGCCCGCGTGCCCCTGAGCCTCTTGAGGCTCGAGAGCGCGTCGGCGTTCCCGGCGGCGGCGCTCCGCAGAAGCACGCAGTCGGCGGTCGCTCCATCGGCGGCGGCCAGAAGCTCCCATCCGGCGTCCGTCTCCGCGTCCATAGCCGCGAGCTGCTCGGCGGCGAACGGCGGGTCGCCGACGAGAAGAGCCCGGCTTGCAGGAGCGGCGGCGAGCGTGGCCCCTCCGAGCCGGGCGTAGACGCTCGCCGAGGGCGTGTACGACACGTCGAACACATCACCGACGAGTCGTCCATCGTCGAGCATGAGCGACTCGACGGGCACGCCGAGGAGCGGCCCCGAGGGAACGATCACGAGATCGGTCGCGCCCTCGAGCGCGTCGGCAATCGGAGCGAAGCGGTCTTTCCAGAGCCCCCGCGCCTCGCGGGCCAGGCCGATCGCCGAGGACGCCGGATCGGCGATCTGGTCCCGGACGATCCTCGCCTCGACGCCCGGCTCCTCCGCATCTGGAGGGAGGATCCCCAGCGAGGCCCACGCCACGCCGCCGCGGTCCCGGACCACGTAGATCCACGACTCGGTGCCGCGGGGGCTCGCTCTGTGGTCGAGCCACCCTACGAGAGCTGTCCCCCGAGCGAGAGCCTTCTGCACCTCCGGAAGTGACAGCACGCGCCCCTCACTCGCGGGGTAGCGCTCCGCCATCTCGTGGCGGAACCTGCTCCACGAAGCTTCGGCGCCCGCAAGCTCCTCGCGCGCCGCGGCGATCGCGTGCCGGGACACGGCGGTCGAGTCGATCTCGGCCGCCTTCAGGTACGCCCTGATCCGTGTCTCGAGCCCGGCCACGAGCGCGGCGAGGGAGTCCTCGCTCGCGGCCTCCGGCGCCGTGAGCCGCCGCTGCCCGGCGCCCGCAAGGAGGTCGGCGAGCGCTCTCGCGGACGTCCGCTCAACCGACGCCCAGGCCTCGTTCCACTTGCCCTGCTGGAGCTGGGCCGCGGCGAGCGACACGTACGGAGACCTCTGGCCGTACGAAGCGCGCTCCATACCGGTTCCCACCTTCAGACGCGCCAGATCATGCAGCTCCGCCGCCCGCGCGAACCGATCCTCCGCTGCCGCGTAGTCGCACCCGAGATAGTGCACCCCGCCGAGCATTCTGAGAACTCTGATGTTCTGCGGGTTCTGCGCGCCGGCGAACCGGTGCAGAAGATCCTGAGCCCTGAGAAGAAGCGGCTCGGCGCCGTCGGCGTCGCCCTGGCCAAGCAGGCTCCCGGCAAGCTGGGAGAGGTATCCGGCGTAGATGCTGTTCTCCTCACCCACCGTCCTGCGAGCGACATCGACCGCCTCGCGCATGAGGATCTCGCCCTGCCGGAAGTCCCTTCTGCCCGTATGGATCCGTGCCAGGGAGGAAAGGCAGGACGCGACTCGCGGGTGCTCGTCGCCGAACATGCGCCGCACCATGGCGAGCGCCTGCTCCTGGTAGTCGATGGCGGCGTCGTAGTCGCCGGCCTGCCTGCGCATCGACGCGTACCAGCCCAGCGCGTTCGATACGGAGATGTGGTCGCCTCCGTGAACCCGCCGACAGATCTCGAGCGCCTCGGCCACCTCGGCTGTCGCGCGCGCGACGTCTCCCCGAGTGGCGTGGATGTCGGCGAGGTTCTGGAGCGCGATGCCGACAGCGGTGTTGTTGTCCCCGAACACCGCTCGCAGGCGCGCCAGCGCCTCGCGCCCCACGGACTCGGCGGACACGAGATCGCCGCTCCCGCTATAGCAGATCGCGAGATCCTGCATCCGTTGGGCGACGAGGAAGTGACCGGGCCCGTGGAAGCTCTCGGTGAGGGCGAGCGCCTTTCGTGTCAGCTCCTCCGCCTCGATCGGCGCACCCCTCTGAAGCGCCGTGATGGAGAGCTGTGTGTACGCTGTCTCGCTGACGTCGATGTTGTCCGGCCAGCGCTCGATGACCTTGAGGCAGAGCGAGTCCGACTCGGCGTAGCGACCGAGGTCGCGGAGCGTCCCCGCGAGGTCGTTCATGGTCTCACCGACCCGCGGATGCTCCGCGCCCCACTCCTGCGCATAGCGCTCCATCGTGAGGCGGTAGAACTTCTCGGCCGTCACGTTGTCGCCGCGCGTGCCCCTGACGGCTGCATAGCAGTGCAGCGTATAGGGAGGGCAGCCGTACGGATCGCCGGTCATCTCCGCATAGATGTCCATCTCCTCCTTGAACATCGCGTCGGCCTCGTCCAGCCGCTGGAGCCACATGAGGGCGAGGGCGAGGTTGTGCATGGTTCCGGCGACGTCCCTGTGACGTTCCCCGAGGACCTCCATCTGAAGCTCCATCGTCTCGCGCAGCATTCGCTCGGCCTTCTGAATCCGCCCGAGATCGAGCTGGAGCCATCCCAATGCCGACGCGATATCGAGCGTGAGCCGGTGCTTCTCCCCGAGCGTCTTACGTCTGATCTCGAGGGCCCGCGTGTACAGCGTCTCGGCCCTCGCGTAGTTGCCCTCCCACCGATTCGCGAAGCCCTGGAGGAAGATGAAGAGCGAGGTCCTCGGGTGCTCGGGACCCAGCGCCGCCGCCGAGATGCGTTCGGCCGCGACCGCGCAGCTCTCGGCGTAGGCGGCCCGGTCGAGCCACACCGCGTGCCTGGCGATGTTCCCGAGCGCCACTGCGATATCGAAGTTCCCTGAGGGAAGGAGACGTTTTCGAATCTCGAGCTGCCGCTCTGCCGCCTCGAGCCCGGCGTGATAGTCCCCGGTGGTCCAGCAGAAGGTCCCGAGGCTGTCCGCGCGGATGAGCGCGCGCTGGTCGGCCTCGTCGAGGCTCGCAGTGAAGCGTGCGGTCTCCGCGAGGTAGCGGGCGGTCGCCAGCTCGTGCGGAACCGCCTCCGGGTCGGACTCCAGGAGCGCGACCAGGGAATCGGCCGCGTCCGCGCACTCGCCGAACCGCTCCTCGCGCGCCAGCTGCCAGGCGCGGTCTCGGAGCGCATCGACCGTCACGTCGCAGACGGCCAGGCCCGCCACGAGGGCGAGCCCGGCCGCAACGATTGCAGGGACCACCGAGTGCCGCAAGGCGAGCCTCCGCTACCTGAGGATCTTGAGCGAGACCATGAACTCGTCCTCCGTCTCCCACCCGTTCTGCGCGGAGACGGCGTAGCCGGCGGAGAGCGTCGACTCGAGCGACGAGAAGATGACGAGCTTGAGGTTGAGTTGCCCGCCGAAGTTAACGACGTCGTGTCGGTAGTCCTCGTCGTCGACGTTCGTCACGATGCCGGTCGAGAAGAGCGCGAGGCGGGCCCAGTTCGCATAGAGCGCCGGGAAGCCGAGCCGCTTGAACCGCAGGGGCGGCAGCGTCCACTCGACCATGCCCTTCACGTAGTTCTGTCCGGCGATAGCGTTCAGCTCGGTGCCCGGAAAGGCGTAGTATTGCCGGTACCGGTTGATGTCTCCGTTGTCGACCCAGTTGTTCCCGAACCCTCCGAAGAAGAAGTTCGAGAACGGGTTCCATCGATCTCCGAAGCAGTGCCCGGCCGAACCGCGGAGCCAGATCGACGAGTGATCCCAGGGCAGCAGGAACCCGTACGTGATGTTCGTGTTGGCCCGGAGGTAGTGCTCCTCCTGCGAGTAGATGTCGCGGCCACCGAGCGTCGCAAGGATCCCGCGTTCAGCCTCGATCGCGCCGATCGTGCCGTCGGCGCGCTGGAAGGTGAACTGGAGATAGCCCGAGCCAAAGTCCTCGTACGCCGTCTTCACGTTCTGCGCGTCCGGCAGCCGTTTGAGACTCCTGTAGCCGGTCGCCCCGAACGCATATTGGAACGAAGCCGGGTCCTTCATGTAGAGGTACCTGTAGTACGAGAACCCGAGCGAGTAGCCCTGCCGGCTCCGTTTTGTGGGACCGAAGAAGTCGTAGAAGTCGGCGCGGTTGTACGCCCCGTGAATCGTCCAGCTGGAGTGACCGTACTCGAACCGGAAGTGCGAGCGCTCGTTCGCCGGCAGGTTGGTCTCGGGCGTGTACGACGCCGCCACGCTGAGCCTGTGGATCCACGCCGGGTCCATGAGATCGGCGCGGAATCCGAAGGCGGAGTAGTCCTTGTAGCCCTCGGCGATCGGATAGAGACCGACGAGCCTGACGTTCCGGAGGCCGGAGTAGTCGCCAGACTCGATCCTGACCGAGTCGATCTTGACGGCGATCGGCGAGTCGATCATCCAGTCCTTCACGACGGGGTGCCTTTTCGCGACTTCGCTTCCGAGGTACCGAATCGCGCTCACGTCCTCGAGCGGCTCGTTCGGGATCAGCACGGGCACGAACCCGTCACCCGAGTACCGGAACGCGATGAGGGAGTCCGGGGACGCGACGATCGGCCTGAAGAAGCCGGTCTCTGCGTTGCTCATCGCGTCCATCTTGCCGCTTTCGAGGTCGTACCGGAAGACGTTCGACGCTCCGGTGTGGTACGACGTCCCGTAAAGGTAGCGGCCGTCGGGAGAGTGAACGAAATTGGACGGGCTGTTGTTCGGGAACTCGTAGAGCACTTCGTACGAGGCGTCGAAAGAGAGGAGCTTCTGCATCTCCATCCGAACGAGGCGCTGCCGGCCGTTGACCTCGATCACCGAGGCCGTGAGGTACTCCCCGTCCGGCGAGATGTCGAGATCGAAGACGTCCCGCCCGAACGGAAGGACGATGACCTCGATCCAATTCCTGTACGGCTCCGTGAGACGCACGAGTCTCGACTGCCCATTGTGGTGCTGGACGCCCCAGAGCGAGCTGTCGGCCCGGTTGAAGACGAGGTCGCCAATCCGCGCGACGTCCACCAGCTCGCGCGTCTCCCCCGTCTCGACGTCGACCGAGTGGAGCCCGCGCCATCCGCCCGCGTTGTTGCTCGTGTAGAAGAGCGTCCCAGTCTCATCGTCGTACGCGAGCGAGCACACGTAGTAGGTCGCCGGCCCCGTGATGTCGCACAGCTTCCGCATCTCGCCCGAGGCGACGTCGATCTCCGCGATGTGCGAGAACTCACCGGGGTACTGAATGCCGACGTAGAGCTTCCCCCGCGAGGGATCGTAGAAGCTCCGCGAGATCGATCCCAGAGACCGCCGGGTGACGGGGCGGCACTTCGTCGTCGGGAAGCGACGGATCGAATCGAGGTTCGTGCTCTGCCACTCGTGCTCCCACGCGACCCACCTGCGCCACTCGTCGTCGAGGTCGACGTCGTAGACCTTCTTGAACTGGGAGGAGAAGTAGCGCGCGCTCCCGTCGTCTCGGGTGAACCACTCGAGCATCTTCTCGGGACCGTACTGATGCGCGAGGTAGCTCACGAAGCGCGTCCCGTAGAGATAGGAGTTGTAGCCCGTCTGGAAGTCGCTCGTCGTCCCCTCCGACTCGAGGCCGACGATGTCGTAGAACCGCGTCGAGTCGCGGACCATCGAACGGAAGACCATCTCATCGTAGCCACTCTGCGCCCTGCCGATGCCCCCCGCCATCCACGTCTCCATGAAGACGGCGATCCCCTCGTGATACCACCTCGGCGCGTAGTACCTCGGGCTCGCGAGGTAGCTGTAGAGCATCGAGACCGGATCTTCGCTGTTCGGGCGCACCTTCCCGAAGAAGATCTTCCGAAAGAACCTGTCTGAACCGGTCGCCTGATCGCACGCCACGACGTGGACCATCTCGTGGTTCATGACCCAGTTCATCCGCTCGTTCGTCGGGCAGGTGTCGTAGACGTACTCAAACGGCTCGATCCCGATCGTCACGAAGTTGAACGGAATCGTCGACGTGCCCGCGTAGCCGTGATCGTCGAAGTCCTGAAGCTGCACGCTCACCGGCTCGCTGGGCGTCCAGTCGAAGAGCTTGCTGTGGTAGCGGAAGGAGTTCTCAAAGCAGCGAGCCAGGTGGGGAACGACGTAGCTGTGTGCGTCGTCGTAGTAGATGAGCTTGAGGTTCTTCGTCCGGAAGATCCGGTGCCGAATCCTGTGTTCGTATCCCTGAGCGGAAGCGGGAACAGTCAGGGCCGACAGAAACGGAAGGAGGAGCGTGCACGCGACGGCGAACACCGCGAACGTGCCCCTTCCCGGCGAACGCTTCATGGTGAGCCTCCTCATGTGACGTCGGTCGTCCCGCCGCCGTCGCGAACTCGGAGGGAGATGCCGTCCCAACCGGAGGCACCTCCCTCCTCGTCGCGGGCGCCCGCGAGTCCGGCTGCGGACACCCTGGCTCCCAGGGGGGGAGCTAGATCTGTGGCGCTCCTCCACCGACCTCGTGCACGCGGGACTTCAGAACGAAGGTACGGTGCATCAGGTCCATACGCTGCGCCTGCGGCCACGCACCCAGCATCTCGCCGATCTCGCTGTCGGTGGCGCTGCGCGCGAGCTGGACCTTGGCGGCGTCGGGCATCCTCCCGAGGAACTCCAGTCTGGCCGCCTCCGGGGCCGACCCGAGAAGCTGACCCAGGACCTCTGCGTCAGCCGCAGTGATTACCTCGTACTTGCGCTTGAGCGGAAGACGCCCGAACGCCTCTTCGTCGAGACCGGACTTGGTGACCTCGAAGAAGTGCTTCCTCTGCTTGAGCGGGTTCGCCTCGAAGAGGTTGATGATGAGCGTCTCGTCGGTGACCTGCTTGACCATGTGGCCCTGCCACTCGAGAGGGGCGCGACCAAGCGTGTTGAGCTTGACTGCGTCGGGTCCCTTCCCGAAGAGATCCTGGACCGACTTGGCGTCGCACGCCCTGTAAAGATAGGCCTGGGCGTGGAGAGGCGCTCTGCCCAGCACTCTCTGCGCGAGAGGCTCCGGGGCCTTGCCCATCATCTCGGCCTTCAGATAGGGCTCGGAGACCTCGTAGAGATGGACCTTCATCGCCAGCGGCGCCTTGCCCAGGAACTCCACGGCGCGCTTCTCCGGAAGCCCCTTGAACATCGAAGAGACGTCGGCTCCCGTCACCTGCACGAGGGCCCGCGAGAACTCGGCGGGGTTTCTCCCCATGTAGGGGTACGCGGACTTCATCGGCATCCGGCCGAGCAACTGCGAGAGGTGCGCGTCGCTGGCCGCCTTGAGAGCGACCGCCTTCTTCTCGAGCGGCGCGCGCCCGAAGGCGCTGGCATCCAGATCGGAGCCCGAGCCCTTGAGGATCACCGCCTGCGTCTTCTGCGGCAACCGCCCGAAGGCCTCAATCACGACGCCCGGATCCTCATCGAGGACAAGCTGGACGAGCTTCGCCTGATACTGCTCGGGCGCCCGTCCGAGGATCGAGAGCTTCGTGTCGTCGGGCGCGTATCCGAAGACCTCGAACTGCTCGTCGGGATCCAGCACCTTGTAGAGCTCGTGCTGGTAGGCCTCTGGCGCCTTGCCCAGCAACTGCACCGCGCTCTTCATCGGAACGAACCCGAAGAGCTCGGCCTTCTCCTCGTCGGTCGCTCCCGAGCAGAGCGCCTCGATCTGCTCACCGGTGAGGTTCGCGGCCTCACCTTCGAGGACGACGTCCTCATCCGAGATCTGCTCAGCGCGGTACTTGTCGACCGTTCCGATGGCGCCCTTCATTCGCTCGGCCCTCTGAGGACCGAAGAAGAAACCGAAGTAGACGACGACGAGGACAGCCACGACGATCACGACGCCGAGCACTGCCTTCCTTGCACCCATGGTCGACCTCCTCCTTAGAGAGATGACCCTAACCGTACTCCTCCACACCCTCTATACCGAACCGCCAGGCGAGATGTTGGTCGTGATCCGAGAACGCTCAGTTCCGCCGCGGTCTGACTGTCTCCTCGAAGAGCTCTCCATCGTTGCCCGAAACGCGGAGCCTGATTGCGCCGCGCTCGCCCCCGGTGCTTCTGAGAGCGACGACGTACCGTGAGTCGCCGCTGTGCATGATCTCCACGCGACGCGGCGCGACGCTGATGCTGTGCTCCTCCCCTCCCGGAACGCGGACGCCCCCGTAACGAAGTCCCTCTCCATGCTCGAGGGTGATCCGGACAACCTCATCGGACACGAGCGCGATGTCGACCTCCACGCCTCCTTCGACGTCCGCGATCCGGACGGCCCCGCGTCCGCCGGGGAACTGGATCGCGACGGGCTCGCGTACGGCCTCCTGGGCCTCGCGGCTCACGAGCGTCCCGGTCAGGCGGCTCGGGTCGATCGGCCCGCGCCCCGGAATCGCGAAGAGGACGAGAGCCAGGAGACAGGCCCCCGACACGAGGCCCGCGGCGAACGCGAACCCGATCCGCGGCCGGACGCTCCTCACGGACATCGCGGTCACGGCCTGGTGCGCACGCTTCCTGAGCTCCCCCGCCCGCTCTGCGGCGAGCGACGCCATGATCGCGCCGTGGAGAGCGGCAGGAGGCTCGACGTCGCCCGCGTCTCCGAACATGCGGCCGACCGTTCGCAGCTCCTCAAGCCGCGCGCGCTCCTCGGGATGCTCCTCAAGATACGCGCTCAGCTCGCGGCTCTCGTCGGCGGTGTTCGCGCCGTCGACTTCCTGGTTCATGAGCTCCGTGATTCTCTCGTCCGTCATCTCGAAACACCCTGCCTCACAAGGAGCACGCGCAGTCGCTCGCGGGCCGTGAAGAGCCTCGACTTGACCGTCTTCTCCGGGATCCCGACGATCCCGCTGATCTCACGATAGGAGAGCTCGAGGAAGTACTTGAGGACCACGACGATGCGGTAGTCCAGGGAGAGCCCCATGAGGGCCTCCTGGATCTGCTCGCTGACCTCGGCTCTCTCGATCGAGTCCGCGGGAGTCCGCGGGTCGACGCCGACCTCGACATCGGTCGGCACCATGCGGCTGTGCTTCTTGATGTGGTTGATCGACTCGTTGACGGCGATGGCGTAGAGCCAGCTGAAGAGCTTGTAGGCCGGGTTGAACGAGGCAAGCTTCCTGTACGCCTTGATGAAGACCGTCTGCGTGATGTCGAGCGCGTCGTCATGGTTTCTGGCCATCCTGTAGGCCACGTTGTAGATCGTCCTCTCATACTTCCGGACGATCTCCTCGAATGCCGCCTCGTCGCCCTTGAGCGCCTGCGTGACGAGTGCCGAATCACCGTCCACCATGAATACAGACAACCCCTTGGGAAGTTGGCCCGCGTCCTGCGAATCCGCCTCAAAATGCCGGCGTTTCTAGCCTATCTCGAAGATCGCGTCGAACCCGGCGACCTTGAAGAGGTCCTCGATGCGCTTCGGCAGGCTCACCAGCCGGAGCCCGTGCCCCAGCCCGGCCAGCCGTTTCTGCGCCTCCAGAAGCACGCCGAGACCGGCACTCGAGATGTACTCGAGCCCGCTCATGTCGACGACGCAGGTCTCGCTGACGGCCGCGAGCACCGCCCGGGCCCTCTCCGCCTGCGAGGCGTCGAGCCGCCCGCGAAAGAGAAGCCGGCCGTCGCCGGTTGTGTCGGCCTCGAACATCGTCACCGCTCCAGATGCTTGACGGCGGTGATGCGAAGCCCATCATCGCCGTGCTCCCACGTCACTTCGTCGAAGAGATTTCTTACGATGTGAATCCCGAGTCCCCCGGGCTGCCGCTCCTCGAGCGGCTTGTTGACGTCGACCGGCTCAAGCTCGTCCGGGTCGAACGGCCCGACGCCAAACTCGGTGACGACAATCGTCAGCCGACGGGGCTCGCGAAGCAGACGAACGTCGACACGATTCTCTCCGTCCTTCCCGTACTTGACCGCGTTCGTGAAGAGCTCCTCGACGGCCAGCCGCGCGGCCATGGCCGCCTCATCGCCGACGTCAACATCGGCGACGAAGGCGTCCACGAAACGCAGCAAGCCTTCCAGCTCGGTGATGTCCCTGCGGCAAGTTCGCTCGGCGCGCGACGTCCGGTCGTCTGGAGACTGCATCCCAGCTCCGCCGCCCGCGACGGGTCCGCGAGCGTCCTGCGCGGCCCGGAGTTGCAGAGGCAAGGGCCGCGCACGGCTACTGTGTTGGGAGACGCTATGAACGGCACCCCGCCCTCCCGCAAGCGGAGCGCCGCCGATTGCCCGTTATCGTAGTTCCTGTGGGATAGACGCGCGAATACTAGCACAAAGGCGACTGAGAAGCAATCACGCCGTGCCGCACTGCCCCCGGAGGGGACCGTTCAGGCCGGAAGGGGGGCTCGGGACTGTACTTGATAAAGGAAGCACCGCATGATACAATATCAGGCAAGTCGTACAGAAACTGACAATCACTCAGACACCTTCGCCTCCCCCCGAGGCTGTCCGAAAGGAGGGCCCCCCGTGACTCGGACGGCTTCTGCGACATCGTTCTACCGGTTCGCCGCTGCTCTTGTCTGTCTCGCGATCCTCATTCCATCAGTCGCCGTCGCCCAGACGACGGCCAGCGCTCCCGATGCTGAGTGGCAGTGGAGCCTCATGGACCGCGTCGACGAACGCGGTCGCGAACTCACCGAAGTCGAGATCTCGGAGAGGATCGTTGTCTACTACCACAAGCGGATGATCGGCGAGGCGACCGTCGAGAAGGACCAGGTCGTCTACCAGTTCGACACCAGGACGGGCGAGCGCATCGCCGTAAAGGAGCACTGGCGCGAGGACCTTCCCGAGGCGCTTCCTGAAGGACTCATCCCTGTGGAGGTAGCCGAGCGCCTCGCGCGCGGACCCGTCGTGTCGTCGAGGCTCTACTACATCGACCCCGAGTCCGACGTCTTCCCGTTCGATCCCGCGCCGGAGAACCCCTGCTGGGTGATCCGATCGTTCGACAAGAACGACTTCGTACAGGTGGACGTCGTGGACGCCATCACGGGCGACTACGTCGGCGAGGGCGTCCCGCCGCCTTCGCAGGGATTCTCGCTCACCGGACCGATCTACTGGGGGCCGTGCAATCAGAACTGGACGCCATGGGCTCAGAGCGCGCACGACTGGTTCGAGACGATGGGCTACCCGACGGACATGATCGTCTGGCCTACCGAGGCCGAGGTACAGGCCCCGGTGCAGTCGACCGATGTGGCGGTCTTCTACGAGCTTGCGCACGGCAGCAGCTTCGGGTTCTCGAGCGGCTGCGTGGGCGGCAACGACCCCGAGGATACGACGAGCGATGAGATCGAGACCTGGATCGCGGACTACACGAAGATGCCCTTCACATTCTTGGGGAGCTGCTACGGTCTCTGCAACGGCGGGACCGGGACGTTCGCGTACAACTTCAGAAAGGGATCCGACGAGAACGCCGCGGTCGTCGGCTATTGCCACATGTCCGACCCCGAGTGCGAGGACTGCTGGTCCGTCTCGAGAAACTGGCAGTACTCCTTCTTCGACTACACGAACAGCGGCTATCCTGTGAGTCAGGCGGTGGCCATGGCCAACGCGGACTACCCGGTGTGCGGTGTTCCCGTGTGCATGCGCTTCGCGGGCGACCCCTACCTGACCCTCGTTCCGCCGCTCTCCCGCGTGACGGCGAACCGGCTCGTGCCAGACGAGTACGCCACGATCCAGGCGGCGGTCGACGCCTCGTCACGCGGAGACACGGTGCGCGTCGCGGCCGGGAGGTACACGGAGAACGTGGTCCTGGGCGCGCAGATCGCACTCGAGGGCGGATACGACGCGACGTTCTCGGTGCGCGACCCGGAGACGTACGTGACGATCATCGATGCGGACGGCAGCGGGGATGTGGTCGCCTGCTCGGATGTCGGCCATGTGATCGTCGACGGCTTCGTGCTTCGGAACGGCGGCCTCTCCGGAAGAGGGATTAACGCGGATCGCACGAGCATCGACGTGAAGAACTGCATCATCGACAGCTGCCTGGGGGGCATCGACCTGAGCCTGCTCAACATGACATACCGCCCCACGACGATCGACGAGTGCGTGATCCGGGATAACCTGGGTGTCGGCATCCTCTTCGACGCGTTGTCTTCGAGTGGCCCGGAGGCGTCGGTCAGCAACTGCGACATCCGCGACAACGACGGCGACGGCATCTACGTTGAGATATCGCCGCTTCGCGTCTCCACCACCACGATTGCCGGCAACGGCGACGACGGCGTGGAGGCGCTGGGATCGGGCGGGTTGGAGATCGAGAGCTGCATCGTTGTCTCGAACGATGTGCTCGGCATGAACTGCTCCGGCAGCGCAGTCGCGATCGAGTACAGCGACGTTTGGGGAAATCCGACCGACTACAGCGGCTGCTCGGCGGGCACGGGCTCAATCTCCGAGGATCCGGTCTTCTGTGACGGGCCGAACGGCGACTACACGTTGCACGGCAGCTCGCCGTGCGTCGGCACCGGCGCGGGAGGCGTCAACATGGGCCGCTACCCGATCGGCTGCCCCACCGGGCCGGTGAACCTCGTCGTGACGCAGTCGGGCGCCTCGCTCGACGTCGACTGGGATGTGCCGGCGTGGCGGAGTGAGGTCGACCGCTACATCGTCTGGCGCGGAGAAGGCACGGAACTCGACAGCGTCGCGACGGTCGAGGCCCCTGCGACCTCGTGGTCCGACGTCACCGTTCCTCCATGCGTCACGCACACATACGAGATCACGTGTGTCGACACATCCGGGGCTCTGACGCTCCCGTCGAACACGGACGACGGCGAGCTCTGCTACAACGCATCTGTGGTGCTCGACGCCACGGTCGATCCGGGCGG